>SAMEA5043655__coassemble_13_pt1 | contig 63172 bp, 66 predicted proteins | sample SAMEA5043655__metabat2_low_PE_001 | metagenome-assembled genome bin SAMEA5043655 (sample SAMEA5043655) | Gadus morhua
GATATTAGCCAATGTTTTTACAGCGTGAGGCTAAGATAGGATCTACATTGCCTTGAATTTTTTGAATCTTAGCAGCGCGTTCACATTCCCATTTAGATACTGGGTATTGCTTATCCCATGCTGTCATTAATTGACGCTGTTGGCGGCTCATTTTGTAACTTGGATATACCGCTTCGAAATACATGTAAGTACGTGCGATAACACCGCGAGCGCGTTCTGGTGGCTGTGCATCGTGATCCTTTTTATCAATGATCATGTCGCAACTACCAAATGAACGGTAATCTTTGCTGGCTGTTTTCGGCAACATCACATAGTTGTAGTTTTGACGTGCTGCGTTAACCGCACCTACTGCTGGGTAAAGGTTATAAAGATCTGATTGCATTAAACGGTATTCAGGGTTGGCTTTTTCAGCACACTTACGGCCCTTAAAGGATTTGCCTTTGCTATCCACACACACTTTTGCCCCTTCACGCCATTCGGTAAATGAACGACCAAAGTTCTCCGCAGGAACAACATGTTCAGCTTCCCAACGTTTCACGCGTTTTTTATAGACATCAGTACTGAAACCTGACGGTAATGTGACGTATTTTTGATTATTGAAATCAGCACCACAGTAGATCGTTTTCATATCAACAGGATTAGTATAGATCTGCTTTTGCATGATCTTTTTTGCTTTGCTGAATGATTGGTTGGTGGTGTTGCCTTGTGGGGTTTGTGCAAATGCCAGCGTCGGCAATAGTGCGACACTAAGTAGGATAATGTTAGTTCTGTTCACGATGTTCTCTTTTAGGTTACGCGGTCAATTGATTAATGGACTGACGCGTTAATGTGGCAAAGCTGTATGAGCCTTGCCTAATTGTTTGAAAATGAGGTTTTTTTATCGTGACTTATTCAGAAACGATCACTTTTACGCGTCCTACATCGCCCGTTGTTAAACGAACTTTGATGCCATGAGGATGTGTTGGTGAGTTGGTGAGGATCTTCTCTACTGTACCTGAGGTAAGTTTGCCGCTACGTTGATCTTGTTTTAATACAATTTGTACATCTAAACCAACGTGGATATTTGAACGGTTATTGCCTGACATATTGACTCTTTTATTTGTTAATTTTTCAAACTGTATTATTGAGTTTTTACAGTAAAACGCAACTTAATATTAAAATAAGCTAATGTAATAGAATTGATCGAATAAATCCTTACAGGTATAGCGCTCAGGCAAGATTATTTGATAGGCTTATAGAAGAATATACGAAATAAGGATAGTGGCATGAAAATAATGAAAAAGATGGTACTGACAACAGTATTAGGATGCATGAGTATGAGTGTATTTGCAGCTCAATCTAGCGAAACGGCATCACAACTCCATTGCGATGCTGGTTTTACGAGCATTGTTACTGGCGATTTTAGTAAAGCACCGCAACAGACTTGTTTGCCAACAGACGGTAAGCTACCGGTTAATATTAAGCTGGGTCAGACTTTTCAATTAAATTTACCTGCTAACCCTTCTACTGGATCGTCATGGGCTTTACGGTCAATGCCTAACTCATTAATGTTATTAGATATGAGTTACCATAATTCGGCGCAATGCAAAAAAGGCATGGTGGGGTGTGGCGGTTTAAGATCATATACATTTGAAGCTGTTGCTAATGGTGTTGGTGAGTTAAAACTAAACTATGGTCGAGCATGGGAAAAAGATGGCTGGGAAAGCAAAAATATTGCCATTTCAGTTAAGCCTTAGTTGATTAACGCTGCCATTATTACTTGCGTTGATATAGAACAATAGAACAAAGCCCTTATTAGTAGGGCTTTCGTATCATAGTGTTAGTGTTGAAGCGCTGGGCAATCTTTAGGAAGTAATTGCTCTGGTATGGCTGGCCCGATCCCCATATCTGCCGTCCAACCTTTTAATCCCCCTGTTTTAGGGTCAAAATCACTGCATTTATACGGGGTATCTTTGATTTGTCCCGTTGGTGCTGAATTGGTGTTTACTTGTTTCGGTAACGCTGATGCGGGTAATTCAACCGCCTTATTTTGCGTCTGTTCAATCACAGTATTGCTATTTGAGGTTTGCTCACTTTTGATGATTGTAAACGCTAAACTGCATACTACTATTCCGGCAAGTACTGCCAGTGCTGATTTTGTTGACTTTTTCATGGGCAATCCCTTCTTAAAACATGCGTTGGTTATCTATAAATTATCTAAGCCCATTTAATCACTTTTGATGTAATGATACTAATAGTGACGTTACAGTTTGATATCGCACAGGTAAATAACGATGTCGCTTTTGAATAATAAACAACGCTTCAGTTACTGTTATTAATGGTGGTGCTATATATAATTTATCTTTATTGGCAAAATGTGCGATGGCACTTTGAGGTAAAACGGTAAAACCTATTCCTTCAGCGACAGCGATTAAAATTTGACTCAGTTGGTTGATATAGCTCGTTATCGGCAATTGTTCAATTTCAATCGTCGCTAAATCAGTATGGCCACAAGAGTGGAAGTATTTGGTTAAATAATACTGTGCATCAGGATGGTTAATTAGTCCACACGTTGTTAATAAATCAATGTTAATGTCACTATTTTTATATCGTAGCGGTAAGACTAAACATAAGGGTTCTTGCCCTATCATTGTTGCTTGCAGCTGATTGTTTACGGGTTCTTGAGTGACAATGCCCATATCAATCGTGTTATTTTCAATATCATCTAAAATTTTGTGATTAGGGGCAGCCTCTAAATGAAAGTGTAATTTAGGATGCTGCTGCTGTAGGCGAAGTAACTGAGGATATAGCGATAAAGCAAATGATCCCGAGCAAGCTAATCGACAAATACCATCATAAGGGCTGTCGATCTGTAAGCTATGCAGTAATGTTTGATATTGTTGTGTTTGCTGCTGCGCATATTGATATACCAGTAACCCTTGTTCAGTGATCTCAAATTGTTTGTTATAACGAGTAATGAGTTGATACCCACAAGCTTGTTCTAATTTTTTGATATGTTGGCTTACACCTGGTTGTGTCATGTGCAAAATATCTGCGGTTTGAGTGAAATGCCCTGTTTCTATTAATGTCTTAAATGTGGTTAGCCATTGGGGATTTATCATAATTCACTCACTTATCATTACAAAAAATTATGATAATGAGAATAAATGATAATTTAAAACTTATCAAATAGCACCGTATAGTTACCCTACTTAGCCGTTAACTGACGGTGTTTATAGAGGTAATACCGATGTCTGCAATCAATGTTACACCCTATCCTCGTGCATTTTCTCATATTGGAATTTCAGTGCCGGATCTTGATGCTGCAGTAAAATTTTATACTGAAGTGCTTGGCTGGTATCTCATAATGGAACCAACTGAAATTGTTGAAGATAATTCAGCGATAGGAGAAATGTGTACTGATGTTTTTGGTGAAAATTGGCAACGTTTTCGTATTGCTCATTTATCTACTGGTGATCGTGTGGGCATTGAACTGTTTGAGTTTAAGAACCAGCAAAATCCTGAAGATAACTTTGAATATTGGAAAACGGGCGTATTTCATTTTGCGGTTCAAGACCCAGATGTCGAAGGATTAGCTGAAAAAATTGTGGCTGCCGGCGGTAAAAAAAGAATGAAAGCACCGCGCTATTATTATCCTGGGGAAAAGCCGTATCGTATGATCTATATGGAAGACCCTTTTGGCAATATTATAGAAATATATAGCCATAGTTATGAATTGCATTATTCAAGTGGTGCATATAAGAGTTAATTTTCTAGCGCGTTGAAATAGTATCATTCAGCGCGTTATTTTCATTAGCCAAGAGTCCGTTGATATTCTTTTAGCGATAATCCAAATTGCTTTTTAAAGCGTTGTGCAAAGCGCGTTTCTGACTGATAACCACACAGTTGTGCTAAATCTAGCTGCGTATAATGCTGTTGCTGCAATAAAGTTAATGCATACCCCATTCTTAATTCAGCTAAAACGTCTCTAAATTGGGTTGATTCTTCACGTAAACGGCGAATCAATGTCGATTTACTTAATCCAAAATGCTGACAAGTCGATTCAATACTGTGGTGTTCACTCGGTTGTTGTCTAAAGAGCGCAACTAATTTGTCTCGCCATGATAAATCTTGAGAGCCAAAGAGTTGATGCAACCGACCAATGTTGGCTAAATATTCAAATAATGCCGTTACCATACACTCCTGAACGTTACGTGGTAATGATTTTGGCATGTTAACCAAGTTCATAAACAAGTATTCACCAGCGTGATCAAACCGATAATCAGGCGCGATATGGTGACTAGCATGATGGCGAGAACGGTTAATGAGTTCAGTGGTTGGTTTCGTAAAAAAACATAATTGTAATGATGCAAATACGGTTTGTGATGGTTGATTAATAAAGGTTTGTTGTGAATGACCTGCGGTGAGTAACCAATTTTTAGGATCGATAGTGATCCAATCATTTTGCCATTGCAGCTTTTTTACACCAGTTTGTACCCAAACAATGGAAGGATAGATAAATGGCACATTGCGTAATTGCTGTGATTTTTGACCATTGTAATGAATACACTGAACAAGCGCTGACATGCTATTTCCCTTTCCAATCGAAGTAATGGTATGCATACTACCAAAAAAGAAAGTCTCATAATAAATAACGATTATTAATGAGACTTTTCTTTGAAACTGGCTTGAACATTATTAACGCTGATAATGCGCTGTAATAGACGATTTTGCTAAAGCCGTACCATTAAGCATAAAACTCACTAATGCGCATGATGCGTCATCAGGTACTTCCATTTTGTCACAAGGCAATGCCCAGACAGTAAATACATAACGGTGAACACCATGACCTTCAGGAGGACATGCACCACCGTAGCCATTAAAACCGTAATCGTTACGCATTTCTAAACCCGCAGCAAGGTTTGCCGACGCACCTTCAACAAGCTCATGCGTTGATGCTGGAATATTAATAACTTGCCAATGCCAAAAACCACAGTCAGTCGGTGCATCAGGATCAAAACAGGTCACGGCAAAACTCTTCGTACCTTGAGGTGCATTTTCCCAAGCAAGCTGAGGTGAAATGTTATCGCCATCGTTACCAAAGCTATTAAATGAAAAACGCTTTTCGTGATGTTGACCTTCAGTAATGCTGTTACTTGTCATTGTAAATGTTGACATGATTATATGCTCTTCTTTATTGTCGATAGCATTACTATACGGCTTTCTCTTTACTTAGTTTCACCTTTAAGTGTCAATTATTATTATTTTTATCGCTATTATGACCCCTTTTGTCTTTTGTTAGATATTCTAACTTTTTTAGTTACAATATATGGTACAAATGCATTTAAAAAGACTGATATATTATTATAAGGATGATAAACAAATGAAATTAATGCCGTTACTCTTACTCACAGGTATATTCTCTCCTATTGTCATGGCTCAGCCTGCGTGCACTGTTACTCATTTTGAAACCATTAATATCGAACCTACAAGAGAAGCGGTTAAATATGATCAGCAAAGTCAAACAGCCGAAGTGCACCATCAACAACCTATGCGTTGCGCTAGTATTACCTTTCAAACGTCACATACATTAAACAAAGTTGCGAGAGCCATGCATAATGAATTTGAAGCTAAATATGCTGATATGACGACTGCGCAATCACACCTCATAAAATTTTCTGATGATGCTCTTGATTCGGGCTATGTTCAATTACGCCGAAATAAACCTCAAACAGTCTATGCGTGTTTCTCAACCTCAAGTACGCCGATTACTTCTATTAAGTGTAAATTTGAATAATCGACACAGATAAGCATTGCTGCTGACGACCATAAATAGATTAAATTGTCCATCGCATATAACTGTATATATAATCAGTATTATTTTATCCAGTATAATAGATGGACTTATATGCGTATTGAATTGATGGTTAATAAAAATAACGTACCTCAAGACACTTTTTGTCAGGTTGAGCGCGAATTTTCTCGGCGTATGGCTATCTCTTGGCCTGATGCTCTAGTGCGAGTGCGTTTAGGTGGTGCTAACGAATTGAGTGTATTAGGTGGCTTGAAGGAAGATAAACAACAAGTTGAATTAGCATTAGAAGCAATGTTTGATGAAGCTGATGATTGGTTAGAGCAACCAAGTTACGATATGTAGTGCGCTATAATTGCATATTGAGCTTGCTAATTTAATACTGCTGGCATTACCGATAAGTGCTTATACTAATAACATTGTTATTTATTGGTAATCTTATTATGAGCACGTTTATTTCAAAAGATATTTGGTCTGATTTTACTGCCGATCCCGAATTTCCAGGCTTTAGTTTTCGAGATACTGATGAAAGTAATGCTAATTGCGTAACAGCATTACTTGAGCGTTGGGCGGCAGGTACTATAGAAGATCCCCACCACCATCCGCATGATGATATGTCTATTATAGTGACTGGTGAAATCGCAATTCAATTCCATTTGCGTGTTGATGGTGAATTGGTTAACGATGGTGAACCAATGATTTTAACTGCAGGTCAAACTGGTTACATCAAAGCTAATCGCATTCACAGTGTCGTCTATACCACTGATTGTGACATGGTATATATCCAAAATAAAACATTTGGCTTTGAAATTGATAAGTAATTATTAGTTAATATTGTTAGTTTCATACAAAACTCTCACCTTTTCGTGAGAGTTTTTTATGCATACTATGTATGTTGATGAACAATGTATTTTGGATGCAATAGCGATTATGTAATGAAAAAATGCATAACGCTTTTTTTTTTTGTGGTTTTTATCGCATGTTAATCGAAAGTAGTCTGATTCGATACTGTAATACTATACATTACCAATATGTTAAATTACTTGGTGTTTTTATGTTTACTTTAATGAATAAATTTGTCTGTCCAAAATGCGGAAAATCTGAATATCTTGAAGGAAAAAACATTATTTTGTGTATTTGTGGCTATCGTGTTGATTTCATTAAAGCGTAATAACATATTGATTAATATATCGATAGAATGTCATTTAATATACTAGTTGCTTCTATTTTGATGTTCTTCGGAATGCTATAAGCTTTACAATATTCAAACGCAATATTTTTTTGCGTTATACTTGGCAACGCATAATATTTTTGTTCTATTTCGTCTGGTAATGCTTGTATTGCATACGTTAAAGCATACATATTAGCAATTGTTTGTAGTTCATTGGTTGGTTTTTTTAGATCAAAAGGCGTGATCGAATGAATGTAACCTAAACGAAAAATAGCTAACTCATGTGCTGTTTTTACCTCAACATTTGCATAGGCAAAGCAATTGTAAACTAAAGAAGTCCCAAGTATACCTACTGTAACTAATCGGTTCATTAGATCTCCCTTCTCTCGATATTATTCTTAGTTCAGCTATTTATAGCATATACCATTACAATTGAACACTGTTTTTATGTAAAGGTATTACTGGCCTCTTTCTGTATTACAATGCGTTTTTGATAACTAGCCTGATAAATACAACCATCTGTGAATAGATTATAGGTATTAATAGTTAGCGTTTTTAACAAATAACGATAAAATGCTTCACTAAATATCTATAAAATTCAAATTGCTGGTGAATACATGAAACATTTCTCTAAAAAATTCTCGACAGTAGTTCTGGCGAGTCTTGCATTCGTCTCTACCAGTGTCTGCGCAACACCTTCTGGTGAAAACATGTCAATATGGATTGATGTTGGCGGCCCTGTAGGTGGTCCTTATGCAACGGTTGTTCAAAATGGCGCTAAACAGGCCGCAGAAGATCTTGGGGCTAACTTACGGGTTGTTTATTCAGATTGGCAGCCACAAAAAATGATTGAGAATTTCAAGCAAGCGGTTGCAGCCAACCCATCAGGGATTATCATTATGGGCCATCCCGGTGATAGTGCTTATCAACCTTTAGTGATGGAAGCTGAAAATAAAGGTATCAATGTTACTGCTATTGATACTGCTTTACCTGCCAGTATGAATGCGATGCAAACTAAAGGCTTTGGCTATGTTGGTGTTAGCAATGCAAAACGCGGTATAAAATTAGCGGCAGAAGCCTTACGCCGCGGACAATTTAAAGCAGGAGATCGTGCTTTAGTTTGGGGAATAAAAGATATCGCAGAGCGAAGCAAATCAACGAGAGGTATGATCAAAACGTTAGAGCAAGCGGGACTGACGGTTGATTTTCTTCAAATTTCACCAGAAACAGATAAAGATCCATCATTAGGTACTGCAGCCATTACCTCATATCTTGCAAGTCATGTGACGACGAAGTTGATCTTAGTTGATCATGGATCGCTTACTTCACAAATGGCGAATTTCTTACGTAATGCAGGTGTTAAACCTAAAGAGATTTTTGTGGCTGGATTTAGTTTATCTCCTGCAACCGCTGATGCCATTCGCAGTGACTATGTTCAATTAGTTGCGGATAGCCAACCTTATCTGATGGGATATTTATCTGTTGTACAAACAGTATTAAGTAAGCGTTATGGTTTTTCTGGTCTAAATATTGATACCGGTGCAGGGTTTGTTGATCTCAATAATATTGATTTTATTGCACCGTTAGCAGCAAAAGGTATTCGGTAATGTGCTCTAAAGCATTAGTGCTTACGGATATTAATAAGTGGTTTGGACCGATTCATGCGTTGCGTAACATTAATTTAAGTATTAATGAAGGCGAAGTTATTGCCCTACTTGGTGACAATGGCGCAGGTAAGTCAACGCTGATCAAACTTATTGCAGGGATTGAATCTTTTGATTCTGGGCATATTACTATTCAGAACAAAAGTATTGATAAACAAGGGTATAACGTAAAAAATGCCCGTAACCTGGGCATTGAAACGGTCTATCAATCAGGCTCATTAGGTGAACAACAATCCGTATGGCGCAACTTATTTGTAGGTCGTCATATTCGAACGCGCCTTGGATTTATCGATCAAAAACAGGAACGTCAACAAGCACAACAGTTACTGCAAAAACTCGATTTTCGTGGCGTGGGCGCAAATATTGATAGCTGTGTTTCACAACTTTCAGGTGGAGAACGACAAGGATTAGCCATTGGTCGTGCAATGTTGTTTAATGCAAAATTGGTCATCCTTGATGAGCCGACAACAGCATTATCGTTAGGTGAAGTTGAAAAAGTATTATGCTTTATTGAAACGTTAAAAGCTCAACAGCGAGCTTGTTTACTCATTACTCACAATATGAATGATGCCTATCGTGTTGCTGATCGTTTTGTAGTAATGGACCGTGGCACAATTGTTGCTGAATATCATAAGGCCGATATGGATCAACAATCATTACAACAAGCACTGCTCTCTGCTGTTGGTCGAGGTGCTGCATGAATACATTTTTTATCCGTCATCGCGCGCCAATTATTACCAGTTTAATGTTAGTCGGACTATGGTTATTGTTTACGGTATATAGCCCACAAACATTTACCCATATGCGTATTTATACGTCGTTCATGTCAACGATCCCATTTACCGCCATGCTGGCTTTTTGCTTAACATTACTGGTTATCGCGCGCGAAATTGATATGAGTTTTCCATCAGTTATTGCACTTGGTGGCTATGTTTTTGCAGCAATCTTTCAAGCTACACAATCTCCCCTGCTTGCTTTTGCAGCGGCAGCTATTGTTGGTATGTTATGTGGCGTATTAAATGGCTTATTGGTGGTTTGGTTTAATATTCCCTCAATTATTGCAACGATTGGTAGTCAATTTTTTATCGGTGGTTTAACAACGGTTATCGCTGATGGATTAGCATTAAGTTTACCGGAAGTACGTGATACTTGGTTCCATACAATGATGGTCGGTCGGATCGCAGATGTGATCCCTGCTCAAGCGGTATGGTGTATTGTTATTTTAGCGTTTTTGTGGCTGATTTTATCAAGACATGTTTTAGGCGATAATATCAATTTTATTGGTGATAACCCGAAAGCAGCAGAAATGATGGGTGTCCCTGTTGCGCGTACTCGATTGTTATTGTTTGTTTTAATGGGCTTAATGTCAGCTATTGTTGGTGTTTTTGTTAGTCTTGAAATGAGTAGTTGGTGGCCGAACCAAGGCCAAGGCTATATGTTGTTAGTCTTTGCTTCAGTATTTATTGGTGGCACATCTGTACTAGGTGGACGCGGTACTTTACTGGGAACATTTTTTGGTGCTTGTATTATTGGCATTTTAGAAGCTGGGATCATCAGTGCAGGACTGGCTGGATTTTGGACTCGATTAGTTTATGGCATCATTATTATCGCATCTTTAATTATTCACAGTATTTTACTCAAGCAACATAAAGGTGCATGGCGACGCTTAATGCACTAATTATCCACTTATACATCAAAGAAAAAGAGAGCTTGTTGCTCTCTTTTTTTGTTTCCGTTATAGAATTATCCAAGGTTGATGTATTTTTAATGTAAAAGTTACTTGGTTATTATTAATAATAAAGGGCAGTTTTTCTTGGAAAGTATCAATTTCATCTTGGTTATTACACGGCCAAAAGAAATGAATACCATAACTTACATGGGCTAAACCTGATTGATGGTCATCATCAAACTCCACCATATCAACGCGTAATGATGCTGCTACAAATTGAAATCTTGCATCTTTAACGTCATGTTTTGAAAATAACATCGCTGAAAACTGTTGTTCATGCCCTTGCATATAATCAATAATAGACTCAGCAATAGAAACTGATGGCTGAGTAACAAACGTTACTTTTTCAATCATAAGCAATAATCTCCCACTAATGATCCTCTATTAATCATAGTCTTTATTATTAATAAGATGGTTAAATATGCCAACAAAGTGACACTGTAACAGTTTAATATTGTTAATTTTAACCAGACATTACATACAACAGTAAAAATACGAGCATCTATTTTTAAGCACTGTTTAGCCTTATTTCCCTGTTAGTCACAGTTTAATGCGATCTCTTTCTCGATCTTTTATTTTTTATAAATACATGAATTATATAGCTTTAATTTATCAGTCTTATATAATATCTCTTATAGCAGATCAAGAATAAAGACCCATAATAATGACGATCGACCCTTCAAACGCTTTAGTACATAACGACTTCACACTTAAACCTGGAACATTACGCCAACAAACAGCACTAAGCCAACAGATCCGTCAACGTGATCATTTTGTTTCAAATCCAGCATTGGCTTATATTTATTCACTTGCCGCTACAGATACAACAGGCGGCCAAGCAAATGCACGTTACACTTTAGAGCGCTTTAGTCGATTTTTATTAGGATCTACATTTGATCGAATTGATTGGTTAATGTTATTAACAACCCCTGCTCTGATTGAAAAAGCAATGGCTGCATTTTTAATTCATCGTGCTCAAACTAAAGCCAAGATGAAAGGTTCGTTTTATGACCCACAGCGATCATTAAAAAATTTACACATTAATCCATTAAAAAAAGCCCTTTTAGTCGTCGGTGATTATTATTATCAGCAACAGAAGATCTCTTTATCTCAGTTAACGGATTGGCAATCTTCTATTCAACAATTCTCAGTTCATGCTCAAGTTGGTACAGAATTGGATGCCGGTTGGCTCTTACCTACAATAAATGAACAGACATTAGCGATTGAATTAACGGCTCAAGCTCAAGTTATGTTGGAAGCATTTAGTTGTTTTTGCTTAAGACCCTGTATTGAAAGAATGGATTGGTATAGCGTTCTTTATGCACCTGTATTACAAACAGCAATGCAGTCATTTTTATCTTCTCGATTAACCATGAAAAGTAGCGATAGAAAACAGGATTATGCTCCTGCAACCGCCGATAATTTGCTAAGAATGTTACGTGGTGTGGCCTATCATGCGTGGTTATCTGAGTCGATTTCAGTTGAGACCTTACAACGAATTAAGGCGATAAAACTGCCACGAGGTTCTCGACAATCAAGTGGTCGCTACCTAAGTTATACCGATGTTGACCAAATATCGGCACTAACTTTAGCACAATCGAATAATATCAAAGCATTAAGGGATAATGCCATCTTTTGGTTGATGTATGAATCAGGCTTGCGTCGAGCAGAGGTGATTGGGTTAGATATCGGTGATATTGACTTATATTTATGTAAAATTCGTGTTATGGGTAAAGGTAACAAGGAACGCCATGTCCCCTTTTCAAAAAGTAGCGATCTTTATTCAGCAATTGAAAAATGGTTAACTATACGTTTACAACACCCACAAAAAATATCGAGTTTTTTTTGTGGCGTTAATCGTTATCAACAACTTACTTCACAACGATTAACGACCCAAACATTAAATGATCTTTGCAAACAAATTCATCAGCTTGGTTTTTCACGTCGAATATCACCCCATGATTTTCGCCACTCTGTAGCGACAAATTTATTACGTTCAGGATATGATTTACTACTGGTCAGTAAGTTTATGGGCCACAGTAGTATTACCACAACTCAACGCTATGATCGCCGTACTGATGATGAATTACAAGGTGTTACTCCAGGTCGATAATAGATCACACTATATTAATCGAAATTCATTATTTACAGCCTAATGTGCGTCATATATTCCATTACTATATTGTTATTTTTTATATTTTTATAAAAGTGTTATCGTCTAAAAAATAACAAATTGGATGACTTATGTTGATATTTATACGTAGATTATTATTGTTGATACTCATTACATTCCATCTTTCAAGTAATGCTTTAACGATTGAACAATATAAAAAACAATACGCATTAGTGCCCTGTACTGGCTTAGAAACTAGAATCTACAGTTTCGAAAAAAGATCAGAAATGATGTTTTCAAATGCTTCAAAAAAAGAAAAAGCTAATCTAAATCGTGAATATAAAGCATTAAATACACTTTATAAAAAAAAGAAATGCCATAAAAGAACACCTCGATAATATAGTTATTATCGAGGTGTAATAAATAAGGAGTCATACGGAGATATTAAGCTAATAGTGTATAACTTAGGTAGAGGTTAAGAGCAAGAACAATAGCAACGATAATCAACCCAAGTACAGAGACGACTTTATTATTCTTATATTTTCCCATAATGTTTTTACTGTTAGTGAAGTAAAGTAATGGAACAATTGCAAGTGCAATACCAAAGCTTAAAACAACTTGGCTCATGACTAATATTTCAGTGGTATTAATAGCAAGTGCAATTACAATGAATGATGGGATCATCGTTATTAAACGACGTAACCACATAGGAATGGTAAACTTTACAAAGCCTTGCATCACTACATCACCAGCCATTGTACCTACGACTGTCGATGATAAACCTGATGCTACTAATGAAATACCAAATAAAATAGATGCTGCTTTACCTACTAATGGCGTTAATGTTTTATAGGCTGTTTCTATTGCTGCTATATCTTGATGACCTGAGTAATGGAATACTGCTGCTGCCATTGCCACAATTGCAATATTAACAAATCCAGCAATAACCATAGCAATTAAAACATCATATTTTGTTGAACGTAAACGGGTTGATATTTTTTCACCATAAGTATTTTTAAATAATGCTGAATGTAAATAAATAACATGAGGCATTACTGTCGCACCAAGAATACCTGCAGCTAAATATATTTGGTGTGGATTATTTAATGTTGGAACAATTAACCCTTTTAGCAACTCATGTGATGCAGGTGGCGCTATGAATAATTCAAAAATATAAACGGCTGCAACTAACAATAGTAAGGTACCAATAATAACTTCTAATGGTTTTTGACTTTTATTATTAAGCATTAAGATCATAACGGTAACGATAGCTGTTATTACAGCACCTTCCATCAAACTTATGCCAAATAATAATTGAAAACCAACAGCTGCACCGATAAATTCAGCAAGATCTGTTGCCATTGCTATAATTTCAGCTTGTATCCAATACGGTATTATTGCCCATTTAGGTAAATGATCACGTAAGTGTTCAGCTAAGTTTTTACCCGTCACAATGCCTAACTTAGCAGATAGATATTGAATAAGCATCGCCATTAAATTCGCCCATAAAACTACCCATAATAATTGGTAGCCAAAAGACGAACCAGCCTCAATATTCGTTGCGAAATTACCTGGATCAATGTAACCAATAGCAGCAATGAATGCAGGGCCTAATAAAAGTAATTTCTTTTTTAGCTTAAAACTAAATGGGGTTGGCTGCATATCAAGGCTAATAGATGCTTTATTCATAAGTGACTCCTTTGTCATGAATCTACTTTACCTAACACGCAAATGATAATCAATATCATTTAGGACTCAAACATGATTGCTTAACTTCCACTTATGGGTTTTGCGATATTGATAGGATGTAGCTATTAACCTTATTGGTGTTTATTATTAAAAATAAGAAAATTGTTATTATTAGTATCTAAGATGTTATTTTTAGCAAAAAAATGTGATCTCTTTTCAAGAATATGCACTAGAGTGTTTAATCTTCTTTAATATATCTATATTGTCGTCCCTGATAATTTATATATCCTTAAGGAATTACAAGCCAACAGCACAATACCCGCTAAAAATATATGTTATGATTTTTATCAAAATATCATAAAGTTGAAATATTAATGATTAATAATCCAGCATAATTAATTGTTAATAAAGCATTATTGCAGTAGTTATGATAGCAAAATGGATATTTAAAAAAGGGATGTAATATGGATATTGAAGCAAGTTGTAAAACACCAGCTTTTGAGACCGACGTGATTCAATTATATCTTCGCGATATTTCGATGAAACCCCTATTAACAAAAACGGAGGAAATCCTTTATAGCCGTAAAGTATTAACAGGAGATATAAGCTCAAAAAATACCATGATTGAAAGTAATTTGCGGCTGGTTGTTAATATTGCTAAACGTTACCGTAATAGCTCTATTCAATTAAGTGATCTTATTGATGAGGGCAATATAGGACTCATTACTGCCGTTGATAAATTTGACCCAGAGAAAGGTTTTCGATTTTCAACTTACGCGACATGGTGGATTAAACAAACCATCGAGCGTGCTATTCATAATCAGAGTCGCACTATTCGCTTACCCGTTCATGTTTCAAAAGAAATTAATACTATCGTACGAACACATAAGCACCTGTTTAATACCCAGAATAAAGAACCTAAAAGTGAAGATGTTGCAAAGAAATTAGATCGTAGTGTTGATGATATTTCTACTCTCCTATCTTACGATGTCCCTATTATATCTTATGATCAAACGATCAATGATGATGCTAACTCACAATCACTTGCTGTTTTTTTAACTGATGATAAAGCCGTTAAACCAGAAACCCATTTAGATGTGCTCGATATAAAACAGATTACGTTTTCCATTTTAGATTCTTTACCTTCTCGTGATAAAGAAATTATTTGTCGTCGATTTGGCTTACTCGGCCATGAGGCACAAACACTTCAAGAAGTTGCTGATGAAGTTGGATTAACACGAGAGCGAATCCGCCAGCTACAAGTTATTTCATTGAAAAAACTCCGAAATTATCTTCAGCGTGATAATTACGACATCTCAATACTATTTGCTGACACTGCATGATAAATTGTTTGCTATCCTTTAAAGGAGCACTTAATGTGCTCTTTTTTCGTTATAGTTAAGGTTTATTATGCATTTAAAATCATTGTTAATTGCGGGTTCTGTATTATTCTTCACTGGCTGTTCTAGTTACGGTGTAACAGAAGGTGAAATGCAATCTTACTTAAATAAAGAAACTCAATTTAACCATTCTGTTGGGGTGCAAGGTTTGGCTTACGCAACGGGAAAATTTGATAATATTAAAGTGGGTATCGGGCGAGTCGCTAAAAATAAAGTTAATGTCGCGGCGACTGCCACCGCTGATTTAGAGTTACTGGGTCAAGCTACTCAAAATATTTCAATTAAAGCTAACTTTAGTGCTATCCCCTATTATAACCAAGAGCAAGGCGCTATCTACTTAAAAGATCTTAGTATTGAATCATTAGCTATTACACCAGAACGATTAAATAATGTATTAACTAAACCTGTTATTACACCTATTGTTTCTTTTTTAAGTCAGGTGTTATCAACAAAACCAGTTTATAAACTCAATGATAATGAACTAGAACAAGCTCTTTTGAAAAAAACTAAACCAGAATTAATTATTGAAAATCACAAATTAGTTTTAGATTGGTAAGAAATCATTATTAATAAAAAGCTCTTTTTATAAGAGCTTTTTATTGGTTAGATTTTGCTTGTTCTAAAAAATGCGTACCAGAAGCTTCATCTATCATCTTCACTGCCCTTTCTGTTTCAAAAGAGCGTTTCATCGCATCAGCAGCATAATCTCTTGTTGTCGGAGTTTGACTGGTAATAATCATCATCAATACAAAAATAATGATTGCGACAGATAATATTGCGACTGTATATATCTGTCGACTAATACGCGCTTCACTGTCTTTAATCTCTGCTTTTACCGCTCGCAATACATCATAGTTAGTGATGTTTGAACGTACTCTTTGGTTTTCCATTTAAAATATTCATATAATTAAGAAATGGCTTTTTATTTTAACAAGCAAGGCTGAATTTAAGCTGACATAAGTATATATTTGCGCGTAATGAAGAATTAGTTTATAATTATAAAGTTATAGTGCATTAGATGTAAATAAACCAGAGCCGAAAGGCTCTGATTCATTTATTCTATATAACTAACACAAATATAAATAGTAATATTGCTAATAACCATACAGGGCATCTATAATATTTAATCAAAATATAACCGAAAGCTACGGCAATTATGTCAAAAATTGACGAGATTGAACTCGTAATAACCGGATCAATAAAAGCACTCCCTAATAAACCAACAACACACGCATTGATTAATATTATGGCTTGCGTTAAACGTGGATGACTAAATAATGCTTTCCAAGCAGGTAAAAATGAAAATAACAGTAAACTACCCGGTAAAAAAACAGCGATGGTCGCAATAAGACTCCCAATAATAGGCATTTGGGGTATTGCTGAAGCACCTAAATAACTCGCCATGGTAAACATAGGGCCAGGGACTAATTGTGCCGAAGCATAAGCACTTAAAAAGGTATTATCCGAAACCATGCCATCAAGCATCGGTTGTAATAAGGGTAATACGACATGTCCCCCACCAAAGACAAAACTTCCCGCCTGATAAAATATGCCAAATAATTTAATGCTATCGTTTGTTGCGGCAATTAACGGTAATACAAGAAGTAAACCAAAAAAGACGGCTAATAATCCAATATGTGGTCGAATAGGTTTGATTAAAGACTGATCAATAGTGGGCTGAGTTTTGAATGACCATAAAAAGCCAGCAATACTTGCAATAATAATCGGTAATATTTGACTAAGTAAACCATGACTCATCATTAACCAGATCATCGTTAGTAGCGCTGTTGTTATAGTAGGTATCGATATTAAATTCTTTTTGATCATTCCCCATAAAGCATCAGCAACAACGACAACGGCTAATAACTTAGCGGCCGTAATAATATGTTCAACAACAATAGAATCACTAAATTGATTATTTGCGACAGCAAGAAACGTTAATAACATAAAAGAAGGTAAGGTAAAACCAATAAAGGCCGCAATTGAACCTTGATAGCCTGCTTTTTTATAACCGATATACATACCAAGCTGGCTACTCGCAGGTCCGGGTAAAAACTGACATAACGCAATAGCCTGTGTAAAATCCTCATCATTGAGCCATTTGTTTTTGACGACAAACGCTTGCTGAAAATAACCTATATGTGCTGCTGGCCCGCCAAAACTACACAATCCTAATACTAAAAACTGCCAAAAAACCGTTAACATTCATCACATCTCCTATAGTGAAGTGATTATTTTAACGGTTGTTTATCTATTACTAAAATCGTTTGTACAGATACATATCATTATTATAATTAATGATAATTAGCTTTGTTGTACCCTATCATTTTAATGACGATTATAATCATTTATGATAGCAAGCATGCTGTTTCTTTGTAATTACAAGCAAACTTCCCTACTTTGCTTTTCTCTTTAAAGAGTCGATGCTTATGTTAGAAAATCTTCAACAAATGGTTATCTTGGCAGCTATTGGCCATGAGCAAAATTTCACCCGTGCGGCGGATAGATTAGGCATCTCTAAATCTCAAGTAAGTAAACAGATTCGTTATTTAGAAGAACGCTTAGGTTGCCAATTAGTTCAACGCAGTACACGCACCGTAGCCTTAACTGAAATCGGTTTACAATATGCTGATTATGGTCAACAACTGGTTGATACCGTCAATGAAGCGGAAGCGATGGTGGCGGGTTATCGTAATGAAATAAAAGGCGTACTCCGCATTGGCATCGCACAATCTTTTGGCAATATTCACATTACATCTGCTTTAGCCGAATTTCAAAAAAGTAATCCTGAATTGGAATTAGAAATAAGCCTATTTGATCATCGTCCTAACTTATTAGAAGAAGGCTTTGATTGTTGGATAGCGATTCATGAACATCCACCGGAAGGTATGGTCGCAAGAAAATTAGCGAACTGTGAATTTGTCGTGGTGGCATCACCTGAATATATTGATCTGCATGGTAAACCAGAAATCCCCGGAGATTTACGCCGTCATAATTGTATTACTTATCAAAGTCGTGAACGTAAGTACGTTAATTGGGCTTTTTCTCGGGATGGTGTACAACAGTCTATTCGAGTTCGAGGTAATTACCGTATCGATAATGCACCGGCGGTATTAGATGCAGCGGTCAGTGGCTTAGGCATTGCCTACCTATCAACCTATTTAATGACGGATGAAATTGAAACAAATAAACTTATTCAGTTACTTCCAGAATGGAAAACAACGGTTGATTTACCTATTTATGCCGTTTATCCACGCAGAAAATACTTAGCGCCAAAAGTACGTTGCTTTATTGATTTTATGGCAGAGCGCATGGCACAAGCACCTTATAAAACGCCACTACAACCATAACGCTATCTTTACACTGCAAAATCATAAAAAATAATATAAAAAACAACGCGGCTATAATAGATAGCCGCGTTGTTATTTTTCAATGCTTTATTTTACAAGATGCACATTTATTCTATATGCTGTTGCTTCTGTGCAGGTAAAGCATACATTCGGCGTAATATTGTTTGTACGCCTTGTGGTTGGTCTGCTAACTTCTGAGCAAACAACTGCTGTTCTTCTGCGGTAACTTGATCAGATTCAATCTCAGCAGCAATATAATTTGATGGGAATAAATGATAATTTGCCGTTATTTGTTTATCAATTATTGCCGCTAGTTCATCAGGTGTCTCTGGCGCATCCGTGATCACATCGCCAAAACTAATATTAATACGGCGCTTTTGACCGACGATACCTTGGACGATACTTTCAATGTCTTCAAATTCAGACTTTTCATATGTACCCGTGGTCTCTTTTTGGTAAAGCTCTTGTGCTTTAGCCAAATCACAAGGGTCATTTTCATATGAAATAGCGACAGGAACAATATTAAGCCCACTCATAAACTCAGCAAACGGTAATTTTTGCTTACGTCCTTCCATGAAAAACATCTTTAAGATAGCAGGATCCGTTTTATCGTTACCGTCTTTCGCTCGCCCTTCTTTTTGCGCAATCCAAATGTTATTACCGGTCATTAAAGAATGAGAAATATAACTAGAAAGTAGACCTAATGATTTCATTAATTCACGAGGTCCTTTTGATGAACGTTTAACAATAAAACTCTTGTTTAAACGCATCAATTCAGTTGCACATGGCTTCTTAAGTAAATTATCACCAATCGCAATACGGACGGTATTGAAGTTATTATTAAATAAACACCAATTCACCATTGCAGGATCCATCGCAATATCACGATGATTAGAAATGAATAAATACGCTTTATTTGGATCGAGCTTATCCAATCCAGCTATTGTTACACCGTCACATGAATGCGCAATAGTCGCTCGCATGTACTTAGCAACATAGTCCTGTACATCTTTAATGCTGGTAACATTAGACCATTTTTTAACAAGGAAACGTTTTATTAACGGAATAAGCAACCAACCAAACATACCGGAAGCATGAGGAAAGCGGTATTTTAAAATCGCGTTGATAAAATCTTTATCATCAATAAGGCGTTGGATAGCCCCTTTAACTTCGTTATCGTTGTAAGGGCGGATTTCTTTATAAATATCGTTATCTATACACACAATAAGGCTTCATCTTGAAAAAACTTGGTTATTATTACTGATAAATAAAATTTTACCAAATAACCTACATCAATAAGGAGTATGGTTGGAGACCGAACCACGTCTAGTCGTTGATTTTTCAACCACTATTAATCATAAAAAGTGCGTTCTAATGCAAAAACGACCAATCATACACTGATTTTGATTATTGTCGCCTATGCAATGTTGACGATGTAACAAAAACAGTCGAATATGTGCGAGATATCGAGTTAGAGAGACATTATGAAACAAGCTATTGAGTTTTCCAAAAACGAGCATCCTTTTCTTTCCGTTGGTTCTCGTCGTAAAAGTAACAACGCCTACTTCATTGTTGTTACTAACGGCTGTCTATTAATACGCCTAGGTAAACATGAGCATCTCGTATCCAAAGGACATGGTTTTTGGGTACCTTTTGATTGTTTACATGCGTTAACGGTTTTACCGGGTAGTCATTTTTTAAAAGTCGCTTTTTCAATTCGCCTGCGACAACCGCTGTGTCGTGATGCTGGGTTCTTTGTCGTTAACCCACTCCTTGATGCGTTATTAGTTGAACTTGCAAAACAACCAACAGAAAACCATGACTGGGAGGGTGTCGAAGGACGCTTACTCAAAGTTATCGCAGATCAAGTATCAAACCTATCAGCGTCAACACAATCGTTGTCACCTGCGATTAATAAACAATATCATAGTGCATTAGCGCTGTTACTTAACGGTAATAAGATCACTGAACAATCGGCGATTCAACATATTGAACCTATCTTAGGTATGACATTAAAAGAATTCGAGTCTTGTATCACCATTCGTGAAGCCGTTAAATTGATCCGCTCAGGCAGAAAGTTAGCGCAGATTGCAACGCAGCTAAATACGTCTGAAGTGTTACTTGAAGCGCTGGCAATACCTATTTTAGGTAAACCCTTTTAAGCAGATAAATTCATCGATTAAAGCAATGCTCATCGATATACAGAGCATTGCTCTCATCGAGATTAATTAAACGGTACATGCACCTGTAATGATATACCGTCATCAATACTACTCTTAGTATGCCAGCGATAATCTAATCGAATATGGGTACTATTACTATTTGGATCACCAAAGCCTACACTCATTTGAATACCATGATTTAATACCCATTGCTCGGCATCAACCATATCTTCAATTTCTTCATGATCATATTTTCTAGGTAACCAAAACCCTAATCCATAATACATTGAATCATTATATTCAGTGAAAATAGGATGATCAGCAAAATCATCACTCCATTTATTCCAAAACTCATTGGTGTTATACCCATGATCCTGTTTCCAATCACGAAATCGTTGCACTTGCTCACTCGACATATTTTTTTGATACAACAGGGGAACATGAATGTATTCACCAACAGGATCACATAGCGACCGATCATAGTGAAAAAAATTATTCTCTGTCGGAGATATTTTAGCGGGAATAAATGCACAAGAAAAAGCAGACGCCGATGACGAATAGAAAAAGCTACCAAGTAAGACAAGCAGACATACTTTAACTTTATTTACACGCAAATATACTGCCCTCTTCGTTAATGGCTAAATTGAAATCTGGTGTCATTAAGCAGCATGGCATTCACTGTTGGCGTTGTATAGTGACTGATATCCTTATTGTTTAGCAACGCCTCTCGTATCAACGTGCTTCGTACTGGTACGGTTTCAGGGCATGCCATTACCTGCCATTGTTTAAGAATCTCACCAGCTTTGTAAAAACGATCAAAGCTCAAAAAATTATCAGGCCCTATCACAAAGGTAATATCACTATCAGGGTGCTCTAATTGTAAGGCGTTAAGTACAGCAAACGTTGTAACAGCATTATCGCCAATGGCTATTTGTTGCTCTAGTGTTGATAATTCTAGATTAGATTGTCCAATATCACTGATAAATGCACGTACAAGATCGCATCGAGCACTATAATCAAGCATGACTTTGCCCCACGCATGCTGATAGCTCGGGAGTAATAACACCTTATCAAACTGACCTAATCGTTCTAATACTGAACGGTGACCTAAACTAGGGGGATTAAATGCGCTACCAAAAACTGCCAGTGTGTGTTTCATATTTCAATCAGCTAACCTCTTATTGCAAAACCTGCTAAATACAATCGAAAGCAAAAAAAACTGCCTATCATATTGTTCTAACACTAATACAATATTATTTAAAATAATTTACGCTTGAGCATTAATCCTTACTTAGTTAGAGTTATCGCATGATTTTGATAAAGGTGTAATGGGTGAGTTCTCATTTTTCCATTATATCGTTTTAAGTGATTAATATTTGGGCAAAAGCCTTAAGGATTCATGACCCATGGAACAACTTATCCGTGAAGAAATGCGCGTACTACCAGCTATCGATGTTGAGTATGAAATTCAGCGTCGTATTACTTTCATCCAGAAAAAACTCAAGCAATCTGGTTGTAAATCCCTAGTACTCGGTATTAGCGGAGGTGTTGATTCAACAACTTGTGGCCGTTTAGCACAACTTGCTGTCAATGACTTAAATACTACAACGACTAGTAACGATTATCAGTTTATTGCCGTTCGTCTACCGTATGGTGAGCAGCAAGATGAAGATGAAGCACAACATGCTTTACAGTTTATTCAACCTAGCCAATCTGTCAGCGTTAATATCAAATCTGGCGTTGATGGACTGCATGCAAGTACGTTATTAGGATTAGAAGGTACGTCGTTAATTCCGGCGGATGCGGCTAAAGTAGATTTTGTAAAAGGCAATGTTAAAGCTCGCGCTCGTATGATTGTACAATATGAAATTGCGGGCTTAGTCGGTGGGCTTGTTATTGGTACAGATCACTCAGCAGAGAACATTACTGGCTTTTACACCAAATTTGGGGATGGTGCTTGTGACTTAGCCCCTCTTTTTGGTTTAAACAAACGTCAGATTCGTAGTATTGCGGCAAAATTAGACGCACCAGAACACCTTGTTGCTAAAGTCCCTACTGCCGATTTAGAAGAGTTAGCACCACAGAAAGCAGATGAAGAGGCATTATTAGTCACTTATGACCAAATTGATGACTTCCTTGAAGGTAAGCCTGTTGATGACTTTGTTCGTGATCGTCTCATTAGTATCTACCGCGCGACTCAACACAAGCGTAAGCCAATACCAACAATTTACGACATCGACTAACTTCGAGCATTGATGCGGTTTCTCGTTGACACAAAAACAAAAGGCCTAACATAACGTTAGGCCTCTATTATTACAAGACAATATATTACTTACATAACATAGCTTCAGGTTGACCAATAATAAGTGCATTGAGTTCAATCCATAAATCATCACAAAGACCAGGACGGTATACTGCTTCTTTAAATGCAGAATGCTCGTGTTGATACATTTTATAATGTCGCGGTGAGCTTGTGCTACTTGAACGTACATTAGATAAACGATCACAAACCTTTACGATCAATGCTAAACGTGCAGCATCTTCTTCAACATTTAATGCAGCTAATCGTTGATTAATTTCTAATTTACGCTTGGCACGATCTTCTAACTTAACATCTGTCACATAGTTAACAGCATCGGCAATAGTAAAACCAAAACAATCAGCTAACTCATTAAAGCTAGTATCTGTATCTTCAATAACATCGTGCAATTGTGCAACGATCATTGCATCAACACCAAAAGGTTGAGCGAGTTTTGCAACCGTATTAAGATGAACTGCATATGGAAGTTCACCATATTTCTGATCACCATGGCGATCTTTTGCAAATGCTTGTGCGGCTAAATAACGACTATCCATCAATGCTTCCCCAATACTTCTTTATAGAATCACTTATAATATTGCTTTATTGTAGGAGTAAAACACGCCTTGTTGCTAGTCGTTTATTTGGAATGAAATAATTCAAAAATAAAAAGAGCCACTCGACTCTTTTTATTTATTAGATAGTTACGAATGATAACTCAAGGTTATTCATCGTCATCTTCTTCTTCATTTTCTGGAAATTCACCCGCTGCTTGACGACGCTTCATATCCGCTTCACGAATTTCATTCGCGACAATCATGATAGCTTCACCGCTGCTGATACCTTTAGACATAAGATCATGAATACGCTCTGCTGCTTCTTGTTGCTCTGAGTGCGTTAATGTCGGCGTGTGATTATACATATCAATCTTCTTAACTTCGTAAACGGGTGTGTATTCTAGGAGCAAAGTGAAACAATGTCACTGTTTATCCACGCTGAACACAGATTAACCTGGATGGCCATCAACGCGGGCTTGAGTGAGTACAGGAAAATAAACCACGCTAAATATAGTAAATGCCATCACCCATAGGATCGCTGAAATAATATAGGCGTCGTACACCTCAACGGGCATTAATACGACTAATAATGTTCGTGCTAACAGTGAACAAAATAAGCTGATAAACGCAATCATCATCCAGCGCCCTACCTGTAATTTTCGGCCTGTATGTCCTAATGAAACCCGAGCCATCATCGCAAGTATCATTGCACCAATACCGCCGATGGCAATGAAATGAATACCAATAGTTTGACTGATCGTATTAGTAAGATGACTACCACCAATCCATGCTAAGCCGATAATCATTGATAAATAAGCCCCGTGTAGTGACCATAATAAAGGTATTGCCATTATTTTATGATTATACCAACGACAAAAACGCACCAAATTAGTCACAGCTGCAATAATATAGGTACTGGCTAATATATTTGATGAAACAGCAACAGGAGAAACAGTCAGTATCAACAAGATCCAGATAGGGATTAATGCTGCATAATCAATGATCGAAATACGTGTAATCGGTGCCGTCTTTGTTCCTCGAGAGGTAAAAAATGGGATCACTCGCCCACCGACAACTAACACCACTGCGGCAATAATGGTTAACGTTGCTAAGGCTATTGTTTGTAAATCAAAAGGGATCACCTTCAATACCATCAAATGATATTTTACGTTTAGTACAGTAAAAACAAAGAGAACAGGAATGAAAAAAATATTACGCCATTGCTTAACTTGAATAATAGGTATAGCTAAAAAAATCATTGCACCGACAATCCAAGCACAATCAACTACCATCCATAAATAACTGGGGGTCGCAAATATTAACCCTAACCGCGCAAGTAACCACAGACCAAATAAAAAGGCTAGCTTTGTCCCTTTTACACCCGTTTGACCTGTCCATGTCTGTACTGCCGTTAATGAAAATCCAACAATAACCGCGCCAGCAAAACCAAATAACATTTCATGGCTATGCCACCACAGCGGATTACCGTACATAAATTGACTAATGTTGCTGTTACCGGCCCAAAACAAACCCCATAAGGCGATTGAAACAACCGCATACATTGCCGCCCCAATAAAAAATGGACGAAATGCAAGCCTAAATAACGGTGGGATTTTTTCTTCTTGTTTTCGATCGATAATTTGCATCATACAGCCCCTTATAAACATGCATTAATTATACATGTTTACAGTGCTATTTCTATCCTTTTCCTATTTACTCTTTATGTATCTAAATTTTAGGCAAAAAAATGGCTACTACAGTAATTTCTTTTTAATTGAAACTGTAATAGCCATTTACTATTTACTATTGTTGTTGTTGTCATCATCATCATCATCGTTGACATAGTCAACAGGACGAGTGATACGTTGAATATCTAAGATCGAAATTTCACCTTGCCAGCGTGTTTTTACTACACCAACACTAAGCCAATAGCGCCCTTCTGGAAGACTTAATTTAGGTAATGATGTGGGCCAATCTGAGTCAGATTCTTGGCTCCATATTGGATGCCATGTTGTATCATTAAGATCGTACAACTTAATACTTAATGTTGGAGACGGGCAACTTCCACTATTTTTATCAATATTATCTATTCGCCACGTTTTACTGTCTTTCCAACTAATTTGTTGTTTATCTTCTGGCGCAGTTAAAACAATCCATCCAACCCAAGGTGGCTTATTCTCAGCCGTAATTGATAACTTGTATAAGCCTGCCGATACAGGTTCATTCAACCGCTGTGTCTCAACAGAAAAATAACCACCATCATCGATAAAAGGTGCGCCGTTCAACAATGGTTTATTCGGCCATTTCGTCAAGCTAATATTAGTAATATCACTACGTGTAAGGCCAACAACAGAAATTTTTAATAACTGTTGATTAAGATTCTGCTCAACTTGACGTTCAATGGATAATTTCGATAACCAAGTAGGTAAGACTTTCCGCTCAAGGCTATGACCGCAATCTTCACTGATGGCTAAATTAAGTAATTGATCGAGATTATTCGCTTTAACACTATCGGGGGATTGTTGCCATGCTTGAATGATGGTCTGAAAAACAGCCGCGGTATCATCTTCAAGTAGTTCTTTATGCGCCATCGTATAAAGATCTTTTGAGATAAACCAATCAGACGATGCAAACGCGCTCGATGAAAATAACATCGAGTGCATTAGCAACAATCCCATAAGCCAGCGTGTTGATTTTTTTACTCTCATGGAATGCAACATCTAGACCTTATGGCTTCATTCGGTATCCAACGCCACGCAATGTTTCAATCTCAATATCTGGCAATTTTTGACGCAATTGCAAAATATGAGTATCAACAGTACGAGTTGTTGGGTAATGATTATAACCCCACACTTGATCTAATAATTCATCACGGGTAAATACACGACCGGCATTTTTAGCTAAAAATACTAATAACTCAAATTCAGTACGTGTCAAAGTGACACTTTCACTACCATGAAAAACTTCACGACTCTCTTGGTTAATACGGATATTACCTACAGATATAATATTAATGGCGGCCATATCACCATCATCACCACGTAGGTGTACTCGAACACGCGCTAACAGCTCTTCTTCAGCAAAGGGCTTGGTTAAGTAGTCTTTTGCGCCTGAATCTAACCCAATCACTTTATCGTTAATTGAAACCATAGCTGTTAATAAAATAACAGGAACATGTTTCTTTTTTAACCAACTAGACAAATAATCAAGTGAATCACCTTCTGGTAATTGACGATCAAGTAAAACAAGATCTGCATCTTTCCATAATGCATCGACTTTAGTGGCACAATCAGCATATAAGCAATTGTATCCAGCTTGCCTTAGGCAATTGAGTAAACCATCAGCAAGGTTACGGTCATCTTCAACCAGTAGCAGAGTTTGATTCACACGGAATCTCCAAAATAAACGTTGTCGGTGGACCTATGAGTTTCATTCGGCCTCCCATTCTATTAATCATCGATTCAACAATTGTTAAACCAAGACCTAGACCTTGGGAACTAACAAAAGGTTTTCTTAAACGAGACCAATCTTTTGCACTGAGTTGTCCATCATCTTGCACAACTAGCTTCAAAATCCCATTTTTATACGATGACGATAAACTAACTGGTGTTACACCATATTTATGAGCATTAGATAGTAAGTTATCAAGACAAGTCCCTAACCAATAAATATTAACAAGAATATCTCTATCTTCTCCTAAATTTAACGTAACATCATATTTTTCAGTAATATAACCTAACCATTCGTTCAATGATTCAATATTTTGAACACTTAACTGTTGTTGGTTAGCTTGAAGGTAATCTTTACTAGCTTCAGCTAATTGACGTAGTCGACGCGAGTCTTCTGTCAAACGGCGGAATTCATCGTACAAGCCTTCTGGCAACTCATCAAAATGACGTCGAAAACCTTCAACGGTCATGGCTAGACTCGCGATGGGAGTACGTAATTCATGCGTTAATATCTGTAATACTAACATACGCTCTTCCATCGTACGACGACGGATTCTGAATCGATAAATACACCAACTCAATAATAATCCAGCATTCATCACAAGTAATCCAATCAATAAATAATAGGTTACATGTGACTTATTATCTTCACGCCAACAAATATTGCCGTTTTTTGCTAGACAAAAATCATTTTTATCTAGGCGCTTAAAGTGTAATTGATAACGATTAAGCATTTTTGACCATGTCAGTTGGTCAAAAACACGGTATTCATTGTCATTACGAACCCAAAGCTCACCGTTTGATATAAAGAATTGCGCGCCAGAAATAAAAGCATGAATTTCATCATTATTCATTCGCTGCAATCGCCCTAAAATCGTTGTGGCGGCCGCAATTGGACGTTCTTTTATATGCAAATATTTACTGTACTTTATCGCCATATCAGGATGTTTCTGGATATAGCGATAAGCATAACTACCACCGCCGGGATGAATATATCCTGAACGTACAAACCAGCTCGACGGTAATTGTGTTTTAAAACAAATAGCGCGAGTAAAAACAACCGGTTGAGTTACTAATGGTGATAATGGCCATGGTCCTTTACAAGTCAATGAATTACGATACAACTGACGCAATGCATTCAATGGATACTCATTTGTTTGCGGTAACAATGTTTCAGGCACTAACAAGGGCCCTGGATATAAGCTCTGAAGTTTACGAAAATCGTATGTTGCTAAAGGCTTACGTTTCAATATCTCAGAACGAACCGCATTTAACCGTTCTGGAAATGTTAGGGTTTCTGCAAATGATGCTGCAGAAAAGAATAAAGAAAAGACTAATACATACGTTTTCATGCTTTTACTTTAACATTATAGAACAGTGTTTTGTCATAAAAATGTCAGACAATAACCGTCTGAATATAGAGAATTTAACGACCAAATTTTATTTAAAAACATATCACTTTGTTCAGTGATAAAAAAGCCACTCAACCTTGAGTGATGCTGTTCATACTACGGATGTTTTTATAAATATTCAAGAATAGATAAGCATCACGAAGGGATATCCGCTTACACCATATACCCTTTTCTTAATATAGAATAACAGCGTTATCAGCATCAATTTGATTCACTTAATATCTGATTAGGATGAGGAGAAACAACAGGATTCATTTTAGTTAAAGGTAATGTGGTTAACAAATACTCTAAAAAGGCCGTAAACTTAGGCGTTAACCGCTGGCTGACTGGATAGACGATATGAATATCAATATCCGAAGCTTGGTATTGATCCAATACTCGAATAAGTTTTCCTGTATCTAATGCATGAGCGACCATCGGATAAGGTTGTAATGTGATACCCAGTCCTTGAATTGCCGCAAGTAATTGTGCCTGGCCATTATCAATGATCAATCGTGAGTGTAGGTTCACCATGAAATCGCCATCACTACCATGAAAGCGCCACATTTTTTTACTTTCTGACTGATGACTATGAAGACATTGATGATTATTGAGATCTGTAGGGTGATTAGGAATGCCGTGTTGCTGTAAATAAAGAGGAGAAGCACAAGGAATATTTTTATAGCTAATCAGTTTTCGAGCAATTAATCGACTGTTTTCAATCACACCAAGACGAATAACCGCATCAAACCCTTCATTAATCAGATCAACACTACGATTTGTCAGTACTAATTCAATATCTATCTCATGATAATCATGCATAAACTTAGCAATAACTGGCGTAAGTATGTATCCCACAGTTATTGACGAGGCAAGCTTAATTAGGCCTCTTGGTGCATTTAAATAACGAGAAGCTTCATCTTCCGCTGCTTTAACTTCAGCTAATACCGTTTTACAGCGTTGATAATATTGTTGGCCTAATTGAGTTAGGCTTTGTTGTCTTGTTGATTTATTAAGTAATTTTGCTCCTAGCCGTTGCTCTAAATGGCGAACGTGTTTTCCAACCATTTGTGGACTCATTTGTTGTTCTTCTGCAACAGCTGAATATGATCCTAAGTCTACAGCCTGAACAAAAACTAACATGCTGGTAAATCTATCCATAACTATTCACTTTGTGATTGTCGTTCAAAAAATTAGAAACTGTCAGTTTCGAGATTAAGTGTTATTTGATCGTTTATGTTCTTTATAGTAGCGAATAGAATGAGAAAATAATATCCTCACAAGGAATATTATTGTTCATATGAATAAACGATCTATTTTTTAATACACAATAATAATCACAGAGAAAGATATGGTTACTTTGTTTTCCCCTCATCAAATTGTTCTTGGAGGATTCAGCTTTCCGCCATTATTAATGTCGGGATTGTTAGCATTAGCATGCACATCCATCACTGTACGCATTTTGAATAAAATACGATGGCACCGCTTTTTTGTATCGCCACCTTTAGTCGAGCTGTCGTTAACAATTATTTACACCGTGTTGATTGGCACGTTTGTTATTCCCTCTTAATATTAAAGTTATTTGACTCATGAACTTAATTAGACGAATTAGTTTTACTGCTGTATTGGTATTGTTAGCTATTGCCGCTATTGTTTGGAAATATCAACAGTATTTAATGAATCCTTGGACGCGAGATGCACAAGTTCAGGCACAAGTGATAACGATAGCACCGCGAGTAACAGGTCCTATTGTGGCTTTAAATATCAGTGATAATGAAGAAGTGGCTGCTGGGCAGTCTTTATTTGATATAGATTCAAGTACTTATAAAGTCGCCCTCGCACAAGATCAGGCATCGTTAGCACAAGCTAAAGTGGCAGTATCTGAAGCCAGTGAACAATTTCAGCGCTCCTTTTCGATGAATCGAGCAGATCCTGGGGCTGTATCAAAATTAAGAATTATTAGCTTACAAAACAGTCTTAGCTCAGCAAAAGCGGCGGAACAGCAAGCACAAGCCAAAGTTGATCAAGCTCAACTCAATATAAATTTCACACACGTGAAAGCACCTGTTAGCGGCTACATTACCAATTTAAAAGCACAACTAGGCGCACAAGTCGTTGCTAATAAGCCTGTTGTTGCTTTAATTGATAAAAAAACATTTTGGATTCAAGCGTTCTTTAAAGAAACTGACATTCAACACATGCATGCTGGATCACATGCGGTAGTAACATTAATGGGTTACCCAAATAGCCCTATCACTGGAACCGTAACCAGTATTGGTTTTGGTATTAATCCTGAAAACCCAACCAATAATAGTAATTTATTACAAAATGTTAACCCAACGTTTGAATGGATTCGTTTGGCACAACGCCTTCCTGTTCGTATCCATTTAGATGCCCTTCCTAAAAATATCGTACTACGAGTAGGCACTTCTGCCTCTGTTATTATTGAGCAGCATGAGTCTCAACAGTGAATATATCAGCCTTATATGAACGCGCTAAGCTGCCGATTAAAGTTGCTTTAGCATTAAGCATCTCGATGATTACGGCTATCTGGTTAGGTTGGGATCGCCCTTATTGGGCAGGTTTGGCTGTAACCGTGATGTCGATGGTAGAAACCAGTGGTCATTCTTTACGCAAAGGTAAGTGGCGTTTAGTCGGTACCTTTTATGGTACGGCGAGTGCGTTCTTCTTGTTGGCGTTTTTTGCACAAGATGTCGGGATAATGATGGTCTTATTCACCTTATTGGTGGGTATCTGCGGCTACATGATTTTTAATCCTCGTTATGGTTATATCTGGTCGATTACTATAACGGTTTGTTCTCTTATTCTCGTCATGGGAGACATGAACCCGATCAGTGACTTTAATCTCGCCACCTTACGTTTAGAAGAGACTCTACTGGGTTTTATTTGTCATATTGTGGTGTTTAGTATTCTATGGCCACAGTCGAGTCGACCCGTATTTGAAAATGCCGTACTCGATTTGTTAAAACAACAACAAACGAACTTAGTAAACCGTCGTCACCAATTGATTAAAAGAGATCAACATACCGTCACACGAACAGTATTAGGTGAAGGTTTGAAGTTGGTTATGCGTTTACAAGATCTTCTATATGGTGCAAAGGCTGATAGCTATCATATTTTACGTGAAAGAAAATCATGGCAATACATTATTGAAGTGGGTGATCAATGGGCGGTTGCTATTGGTCATTTAACTGAAGCAATAGATTTATTAAAAGATGCTAATTTGGATATGGAAAAACCCCAAATTGATGCGATCTTTAGATATTTACTGCACAATTTCCAGCAATGTGAAGCGATGGTAAAAACGAGTAAATCCCCAAGTAAGCGACAAATTTCCTGTTTCCAGTACATGAAGTTGGGGTTTCATCCTGAAACAGATATGCATACACAAGGGGCATTGTTGTTATTGGAACGTCAATTAAACAGCATGGCTAAATTAAGTGATGAGTTAGTCTTAGCCTTTTATTCGGCTTATTCTGGAGAATGTTGGTCGCGTGATGAACAGTCGTTACCAAAACCTATCAAGCGTTGGTCATTAGATACTGAGCGTTTAATTGCATCATTCAAAGGCATGTTGGTCGTTGCTTGCTTAGTACTCATTTGGTATTACTATAATCCACCGGGTGGATCATTGATGATCGCGCTGGGTGCTATTTTTGGTTTAACGTTTATTAGCCTCCCTTTCGCTAATATGAAAAAAATGTTGTCTTATATTGTAGGATGGAGTGTATTTGTTCTTCTTGAATACATTTTTATTATTCCACTCTTAAACCAACCGTACCAAATTGCATTGTTTTATTTTTTTAGTACCTTCTTTATTTGGTTTAGTTTTTCTGCAGCGAAAGACTTGGTTTCACGCGTTATAGGAACAATGATTTTAGTCATCAGTACGAAGTCCGTTATGTGTTTAACGCCCGTTTATGATCCAGCGTTAGCGATATCTATTTTGATAGCATTTACCATTTGTTTATTGCTGATTATTTTCTTTAATGAGTTTCCATTTTCAGCGCAGCCTGAACGGGTTATGTTACGCCGTTTGAAAATGTTGAAAAATGTATTGGCGTGGCAGTTGCGATATACAGTAGCAACGACACAAGAACGTCGCCGTTGGTGGGTCCCAATTGTTGGATTGTTGTATAACATTCGCCCTATTACGTTAGTTATGGGTGCCGATAATGCAGCTAAAGCGATCCCATGGAAAAAATTTCCAGAAGTTAGTGAAGAACAAGCACAAGTCATTATTCACCGTTTGTATCTGTTAGTTTTGCGAATTAACTCACTCAAAGATGGCTATGCGAAATGGCGTTTAAACACCAAAGACGACTTAGCGCAATCGATGGTAAAAGACAGTGTCTTACGCATTGCGACTGCTTTAGAGCACACCGATGGTTATCAAAACTTACTCGTATTAGAACAAGAAATGCTCTCTGTATATAACGATGTTCACCGCAGAATTCATTTGATTGATCGTCAAGTTGAGATAGAAGGTGATATTTCTCTAGAAGAAGCATTAAACTTACATCGAGCACTGGCTTCACTAGGCTTACTGGTAAATGAGTTGAAAGTACTCAGTGAGGCGATGGCCGAGTTCGATTTTAAAGCTTTAGAAATTCAGTATTTTACAATATAAAATAAAAAGGGCTACCGAAGTAGCCCTTTTGTTAACTGTCTTAACCCACTAAAGATGTTTTAAAATTTCTGTACAACTATCTTTCGCGTCACCAAATAACATTTGGCTATTCTCTTTAAAGAACAATGGGTTTTGTACTCCAGCATAACCAGTATTCATTGAGCGCTTAAACACAATAACATTACTTGCGTTCCACACTTCAAGTACAGGCATACCCGCAATCGGACTGTTTGGATCTTCCATTGCTGCTGGGTTTACTGTGTCATTAGCACCGATAACTAATACCACATCAGTTTTAGGGAAATCATCATTGATTTCATCCATTTCTAATACGATATCATACGGTACTTTAGCTTCAGCAAGTAATACGTTCATGTGACCTGGTAAACGTCCCGCTACAGGGTGGATACCAAAACGAACTTCAATACCTTGCGCACGTAACTTATCGGTGATCTCATGGACAGGGTATTGTGCTTGTGCCACTGCCATTCCATATCCTGGAGTGATGATCACGGATCTCGCTTCTTTTAATAGCTCTGCAACTTCTTCTGCGGTTGTTTCACGGTATTCGCCATACTCTTCATCAGACGTAGGCGCTGCACCATCAGAACCAAATCCTCCAGCAATAACACTTACGAATGAACGGTTCATCGCTTTACACATGATATAAGACAGAATAGCACCTGAAGAACCCACTAATGCACCCGTAACAATCAATAGATCATTCGCTAGCATAAAGCCGGCTGCTGCTGCTGCCCAACCTGAGTATGAGTTCAGCATTGATACAACCACTGGCATATCTGCACCACCAATAGATGCAACCAAGTGGTAACCAAATGCAAACGCAATCAGAGTAACCAGAATCAATGCAACCAGTGAACCTTCTGCTTTCACAAACCAAACTAACAATCCTACTGACACAATCAATGCAACAAGATTAAGTTTATGGCGATGTGGAAGCTTTAATGCTGAAGATGACACTAAACCACGAAGTTTAGCAAAAGCCACCAACGAACCAGTAAAGGTTACTGCACCGATGAACACACCAAGGAAAACTTCCACTAAGTGAATGTTTAACAATGCACCTTCTAAAGGCTGATGATGTAAAAATGTATTAAAACCAACCAGTACCGCTGCCATACCCACAAAACTGTGTAGCATTGCAACTAATTCAGGCATTTCAGTCATTTCTACTTTTTTAGCGTAGAAAATACCAATCGCACCACCAATAATCATTGCCAAGATAATCCAAACGGTTGCTTGAGATTCTGGCCCAAAAATAGTGGCAATAAGTGCGATTGCCATACCCGCCATACCGAAATAATTGCCCTTTCGTGCGGTTTCTTGCTTGGATAATCCAGCAAGTGACATGATAAACAATACGGCAGCAACAATGTATGCCGCTTGTACGATTCCTGCAGACATGTATTACTCCTTATTTATCTTTACGAAACATTTCTAGCATCCGTTTAGTGACAGTAAAGCCACCAAAAATATTAATACTAGCAATGAGAACAGCAACAAAAGCTAACGCGGAAACAATTCCGGAGCCTTGTCCTATTTGGAGTAATGCACCCACAATAATGATGCCTGAAATCGCATTCGTTACTGACATTAATGGGGTATGTAAAGAATGACTAACATTCCATACTACGTAGTAACCAACAACACATGCCAAGACAAATACAGTAAAATGCGCAAGGAATTCAGGTGGAGAGTAATGACCAACCCATGCAAATAATGCAATACCAGCAGCCATCATGCCGTATTTCTTAACCGGCGACATTGGCTCCGCTTTTTTAGGCTGAACTTTTTCTACTGTTTTGGATTGCTGAGGGACCGCTGATACTTTAATCGGTGGTGCAGGCCATGTAACTTCACCCGCTTTAATCACCGTTAAGCCACGCAATACTTCATCATCAAAGTTAATATCAATATTGCCGTCTTTTTCTTTACACAGCAGTTTTAATAAATTAACTAAGTTAGTGCCGTACAGTTGCGAAGCTTGAGTCGGTAAACGACCCACCATATCGGTATAACCAATAATTTTAACGCCATTCGCCGTTGTGATAACTTTATTCGCTTCTGTATAAGCACAGTTACCACCGTTAGCAGCCGCTAAGTCTACAATCACACTGCCCGACTTCATCGAATCGACCATTTCTTTGGTGATCAATTTAGGCGCAGGACGACCAGGAATTAATGCCGTAGTAATAATGATATCAACATCTTTTGCTTGCTCAGCATATAAACGCTCAGCGGCTTTGTTGAACTCATCTGACATTTCTTTCGCGTAGCCATCACCCGTTGAAGTATCTTCTTTAAAATCGACTTCAAGGAATTCAGCACCCATTGATTCAACTTGTTCTTTCACCTCAGGGCGAACATCAAACGAGCGAACAATAGCACCTAAGCTACCCGCAGCACCGATGGCAGCAAGACCTGCTACACCCGCGCCTGCAACTAACACTTTAGCGGGTGGTACTTTACCTGCGGCAGTAATTTGACCCGTAAAGAAACGACCAAATTGGTGTGCTGCTTCAACAACAGCACGATAACCGGCAATGTTCGCCATTGAGCTTAGTGCATCTAAAGCTTGTGCACGTGAAATACGAGGTACTGAATCCATCGCCATCACGTTAATATTTTTAGTCGCTAATTTTTCTAGCAGCTCAGGATGTTGGGCTGGCCAAATAAAACTAACTAAACTCGCACCATCTTTTATTAATTCAAATTCATCAATGCCAGTTGCTGGATTTACCTGCGGGGCATTCACTTTTAAAATAAGATCGGCTTGCCATACTTCTTCAGTAGAGGCTAATTCTGCGCCAGCGGCTTCAAAAGCAGCATCATCAAAACTTGCTAATGCACCCGCTCCATATTCAACAACAACGCTGAACCCCATTTTTAATAACTGCTCAACCGTTTTAGGTGTGGCAGCAACTCGCGTTTCATTCGCGAGGACCTCTTTTGGTACACCAATCTGCATTATTATTCCCTGAACATTGGCTATAGATAAATATTTTGTATCTAACCTTAAAAGCAATAGCAAGCTTTTTACAGTTGAAATCAAAAAATCATACAAATTTCATTATTAAACAACATTAACGTCATTTAACATCGAAATATAAGCACCTTTTCATCCGTGACAAAGAGGTTAAAAAAACATGTATTACAAAATGTTAGCCATATTAGCTAAGTCAAAAACCTACTCAGTTAATATTTCTATTAGTATTGATCTAAACATATTTAAAACAATCTAAATTTAACAATTTAATAACACTTAACTGTTCGTTTTTATTGCTAAAAACAAGATACCCAGCAAACGACACGATTGCAATGAAATATGTTGTATATGAGCATTTATTTAAACATTCGCTCTCCCGTTTGATCAATAAACATCTGGGATTTTTTGAGCATAAATGTTTCTGCGTCAGCTTGAGACGGTAAAATATCAGAGCGTATAAAATGATGAGTCTGTATCGTGCCGTCAATTTCTTTGCAAATACGTCCAGCAATGCGAAATTGTCCCCCTTCCTTTTGAGGCTCGGGATAAATCAAATAGCCGTTATATTCAATAGGCTCAATTGTTACGGTTTCAGTTGTTGTTTTATTGCCAAAAAGCCAAGAAAATAAACCCATTACTACCTCATTTTTTGTTTATCAATGGCACGACTACTGCAATGCCTTTTATTTAGAGTTATAACAATACATCAATAAACTATTTTTATACTAGAAAATCAATACCCTATAATATTTTACTCTGTTTTTTTGCCGACAAGATAATGTGACATCTCATCATAACGGGTTATACCCATTGCCTCAGATTGTCATATTCGACGATTACGATTTTCATACATAAACGCACTATCGCTCTCGTGGGCATGGGAATAACAAACGAGGATCTATAAATTAGTTCATAACATCTGCTGGATGGGTACTAACGTCGTTATTACAGGCATAAAAAAACCAGCACAAAGGCTGGTTTATTGATATTTTTAACAAGAAAGTGCCGTTATTGATGCTCTTTCTTTGTTGATAATATTACCGATAAAGACCGATATCTTTTTGAATATGTAACGGTAAATCCGAGATATTGCACGTTTTTGGCGTCGCCACTGAACGGCTAAAAAGAATATCACGGGCATGAACAAACAGATCTTTTAACGTCAATGAATATGTTTTTTGATCATTCATTATTGGTGCTGGAATAGAATCAAAATCGAATACCTGTGCCATGATGCCTCTCGAATTAAGCCGTTACTAGTGGGGTTGGTTGCATAATAACGTAATCTTAAAGTACTTGAATAATGACATTATTTAGCAATTAGGATTAGATTAACTAATCCAAAATGCTAAATTCAAATAGTCGCCACCAGCATAGAATATCTCACTACTAAATATACAACTACCCATATTAACCGCGATTAATACGACTTTTTCACTCATAAAATAACAGCTACAAATAGTCAGTTATTCTAATTATTACAGGGAATAAATACCGTTAGATTTTCACTCGGCTTATCAAATTCACCGTGTTGTTTTGCAAACGCTTCAAAAGCATCCGCCATGGTGACATTTAGTGCCTGAGGTTCTTTCACATAATCAAGTAACGGGGCATAGCCTTCTTTGCCTGTCGCGGTGTAGCCTGATGATACCGAGGTATAGACATCATCGTCTTTAACAGCTACCCACTGCCCTTTAGCGTAATACTCTAAGGTTTCAATCCGTTGACCACTTGGTGCTCCACAACGATACACATAGCGCAAATCAGCAACATAAGGAAAACTACCATCACCAGTGCCTTCAATATCATTATTAATCGCATTATCAATCGCACCTTCCAGCGCTTGACGAATACGTAGCCCTTTAACGCTATACATCATAATACCAATGGCGAATGGCAATAAACGTCCGGCGATATCTGCTGGCGTGATCTCTCCTGGGTTAAGCGAACACCTTACGCCACCAGCATTATGAATTCCAAAATCAATATGGTGACCTAATTCTCTCGCTTGCCAAACAAAGCTTTTTACCACCCATGGCGCAATATCACTCGGTCCTTTGGCATCAGGAACACGTATATGCCGTAAAGGCTCATTGATACGGGCTATTTTCTCTGTTTGTAGTGCCCGCACTGCTGGTCGATAGTGTTCATTGAGAATATTTTCTATACATGGATCTTTAACTACAAAGCGAATATTGGACTGACTTTGTAAATAATCACGTACTTTATTATGATTTTCATGATCAAGGTGCTGGGTTCGTCCTGCATCGATCGTAAATTTACGTCCAAGTAACAGTTGATTACATCCAGAAGCGGTTTCAACACTACCGTCAGCATTAAACGCCAATGTTAGTTGACCCAGTGCCAATGCATTACAACCCGCTTGTACGACACAGGTATTGTTAACCATCAATGCATATGTATCTGTTTTTCCATAGCCAACATTGGTAAAGTCACCTTGCATTGTATGTGTATGACCACCAATGATTGCACCAATACCATCGACTTCTTGCGCCAGTAATAAATCGCGGTCATAACCTAAGTGACTTAAGATCACAACTTTGTTAATCCCTTCAGCTTTAAGCTGTGTGATCGTATTTTGAGCTACTGTTGAAACATGGTGAAAAAACGTATCAGGATCTGGACTTGATATACCTGCCATATTTTCAATCGCTAAACCAAAAATAGCCACTGGCTCGCCATGAACATCTTTAATCAAATATTGTGCTGATTGAGTCGCATTATCGTACGCATAAACATTACGCTTATAACGTAAAGGATTTCGTTTGGTTTGATCTTCTTGTGATAAATCCCAATTACCCGCTAATAATGGAAAAGTGGTATGGTCAAGAAAGTCGGCAACAACATCATTACCAATATCAAGCTCATGATTACCTAGTGCCATTGCCTCAACACCAATAGCATTGAGTAATACTGCATTTGCCATGCCTTTATACAGCGAAAAATATAACGTTCCTTGGAAACAATCACCCGCATGTAAGAACATAAATTCACGTTGATGGAGAAAGGCATCACGTTTCACTTCTGTCACAGCAGAATAAATTCGCGAAAAACCACCACAACTGGCATAAACCGATGTTTCAGTATTTAAGATATCAGACGCCAGTGATAACGAAATCGCGGAAGGCTCAAAGTTAGAATGAGTATCATTGATATGAGCAAAAGTGATTGTTGCTGCGTGATTAACAGTCATAATAATTTCAGTTCCTCCAGAACCATAGGTATCAACCAACGACTGATTTATAACGCTCACAGCATTACAAAAATAAAGATCGTCACTAAACAAGAAAACAGATTATATTAAACGACATAAAAATGAGATCTGTTCCAAAATATACCATCTTTTCAATAAATTCGCTGAGTGAATATTCCTTTATCGCAATAATAATGGTTTTTACTCACTCAGTGAAAAAAGTACGGTTAACAATTATTGATAACGGCCATGACGCTGTAAAAATTCAATTTTGTAACCGTCAGGATCTTGAACAAAGAAAAACTTCGCTAATAGTGTCCCTTCACGAAAAAACTCTTTAATCTCCGCTGGGTTATAATTAAGTTTAACCAACTTTTGATATTCAGCGTCAAGATCATCAACAGCTACGGCAATATGTCCATAACCTGTACCATGACTATAAGGTTCAGTGGTTCCCTTATTCCATGTTAATTCAAGTTCCATATCATTTTCTTGATTACGCAAATACACCAAACTAAAACCATCAAAATCAAGTCGCTCTGCAATATCTAAATCTAACGCTTGTTTATAAAACGTTAATGACGCATCAAGATCAATAACGCGAATCATAGCGTGAATCATTTTAGCCATCTGATCATCCTTTATAATTGTTTTTGTTAAATATTCATGCTCTATATAGTAACTTTTTTAATTTGAAGATTGTATCAATAATGTGAGTAAAACGATCCCTTTCCTATGATCTCTGCGCTATGTTGTAAAGAAAGAAGAAGGAAAAACTATGCATTTAGAACGAATTGAAATCGCTGGGTTTCGAGGTATCAAACGACTATCACTGTCATTTAATGAATTAACCGTTCTTATTGGAGAAAATGCATGGGGGAAATCATCACTACTTGATGCATTAAGTTTAGTCTTATGCCCAAGCGCTGAATTTTACGAAATGAAATTCTCTGACTTTCACGTTGACCATGTTATCGGCAATGAACGTGCGTCTTCGCTACAAATAGTGTTACGTTGGCATGAAGATTATCAAGGAGAGTATCAGGCGCGACGTTATCGCGCTTTTGATTCATTTTGGGTTGAAGATAATAACCTCAAGCATCTTTATGTTCAAATAGACAGCCAAATCGCCAATGATAAAATAATAACGCATCGACACTTTTTACATGCCGATGGTCGAATTATAGAACACCCTGACACAGATAAATTTTTACGTCAGCTAATGGTGTTACATCCAATCGTTAGAATTAGAGATGCGCGCCATGTAGAAGCAGATAATCCGCTTACAACCACCGCGCATAATATATCCGTCGTGCCACCAGCAAAAAATCGCGAATCAGATCGTATTCAACGCCGACTTGATAATACCTGTCGTCGTTTAATGACACAGCCTGGCCATGTAAGTGCGGCTGAAATTAAAAGTAGTATTAGTACATTGCGTTCATTAGTCGATCATTACTTTGCTTTTGCGCCACACTCGCGCAGTAAGGCCCAGCCTCATTGTTATTACCCACTACAAAATCAGCATCACGATCACAGTCTGACCCCTTTTGATCAACTGATACAGCCAACAATGACCAAGCAAGCCAAACTGATTTTAATGGGCTTACTTAACGCTTATATTCGTGCGCGAGGCCCTGTCGATCTTAAACGTATTTCACGTCCTATCATGATATTAGAAGATCCAGAAGGACGTTTACATCCCATCATGCTTCATCAGGCATGGGCGTTTATACAAAACATGCCAATGCAAAAAATCTTAACCACCAATAGCCCGGAATTATTAAGTGTTGTGCCACTGACCACGATTAAGCGTTTACAAAGAACACCACAAAAAACCGTGGTACATAGCATAAATAACGGTGAATTAAACAAAGATGATATTCGTAAAGTCACTTTTCATGTTCGAATGCACCGCCCTAGTGCTTTTTATGCGCGTGTATGGCTGTTAGTTGAAGGAGAAACCGAAGTATGGCTATTCAATGAAATGGCACACCTGACAGGCTATAACCTTGCAGCAGAAGGCATTCATGTGATTGAGTTTGCGCAAAGTGGACTGAAGCCACTGATTAAACTTGCTCGTTTATTAGGTATTGAATGGCATCTTGTTGCTGATGGCGATCCTGCTGGTCGAAAATATGCCGACAGAGTCAGATTGTTATTAAATACTGATCGCGAACGTGAACGCTTAACCGTACTCCCGGCTAAAGATATCGAACACTTCTTATTTAAAAAAGGTTACGAGCCCTTATTTCGTCAACTCGCTAACATTTCAGATAACGATCAAATGCCGATTCGTAAGATTATTTATCGCGCCTTAAAAAAACATGCTAAACCTGATATTGCGCTAGCTATTGTAAAATATACTCAAGAAGCTGAATCAGATAAAATGCCGCTATTAATTCGCTGGGTGTTAAAACGAGTAATAATAATGGCAAGAGGTATAACTTAAATGAATACGTTAATTTATAAAAATAAAAACAATGTATAAAATAATATTGATAAAAATATTAACTCACAATAACAACGAAAGAAAATTCTATTATTTTAAACAATTAGTATAGTATATTTAACAAAAGGTAATCTAGTTTCACCGTTCCATCAATAAGATTAGGGATTTCGTATGTCAGGTGCATTAATTACAGCATACCGCGCATTCAATAAAATATTAAAACATTTACCTGTAGAGGAATCTCTACCTGATATGCTATTACATATTATTGAACTAACAGAAAAAACATTTAATCACCGACAAACATCGATCTTGCTTTTTGATAAAAACACTCAGAAATTCACACCATTCACAAATAAGAAACGCCATCAACTATCTCGTGAAAGATTTATGATTAACCCGACAAAAATTCATTTTGAAAGTATTTGTTCAAAAAATAAAATAATCATCTCTCAACATATAACTACCAACAATGAATACCGAGAATATTACAGCCTTAAAAGTATCAACCATTTAAATTCTTGCTATGGACTTCCTATCTTATCTTCAAGGAATAAGGTGTTAGGTATTATCTATTCTCATTGCCCTCAACACTCACTGATGAGCGATGAGGAATATGAGCTATTTGAAATGGCTGCAACCGTTTGTTCTATCTCTATAGAAAAGAACATCAAAGAACAAGAACTTGAATACATGGCCTCTTATGATCCTTTAACCAACATTTGGAATCGTCGTGCTTTTTATCGACAAATAAAAATGGCAATTAATAATATCCAACATAAAAATGAGTATATTATTGTTTTTTATATTGATATAAATAAATTTAAAATGATTAATGACCAATATGGACACCGTTTTGGTGATCGGGTTTTGAAAAAATACGCATCAAAATTACAATGCTTTAATAATAAAAATACAGGTGTCGCGCGTTTAGGAGGCGATGAGTTTGTTATTTATAGCGAAGTTAAGACTCTTATTGAAGCGAATATCAAAAAAAAATCAATCTTATCTGAACTAAATAAAATAGAAATAGATGAAATTATTATTACTGCATCTATTGGTTCACATTGTATTCATGCCAGTAATATTAAAGAGACTAACATTGATAGCATGATTAACCATGCTGACATGTCTATGTATAAAGAAAAACATCTCTCTCGTTCTTGTGCACTTTAAAACAGCGACTTTAAGCCAGTGACTTTAAAATCGTCATTTTTGAAAAAACAATGTCACAGTGCCCACTGTAATTCCCCATTTTTTCATTTTAGCGACATTGAATAATTGATTATTATTTTGATAAAACATCCAGTCTTCGAAATCAATATGATGTGTCGTGCCGTCAATATCGATAGCTAATACATATTGCCACTGTAATGCATTACCTTTTTCATGACCGACTGCTTCTCCGACAACATCATCGGCAGTACCAATATAACGACCATTTTCTTGTTTAGTGATAGTCCATACACGCTGTTGGGTTTCATTGTTATCAAACACAAAATCTTCAGTAAGCACCAGTTGATTTCCCGTGATCACCCCATGAAGCTCAACATCAAACCGGCGTACTTGTCGCCCTCTATAATCTTGTACCATTCCCCATGCTTGGCTTTTACCATCAAAGAACTGAAACAAATCAAACTTAGGTTCCGTATGCTCATAATCTTCAATTGATGTTATACAACCATTTAATAACAACAATGCGAATCCCAATAACCAACGCAATGATTGATGCTTTATTAAATAAAGATGATGAGTATGTTTGCGATGAGAAGACATAATCTGTTCCTCTATTAGCGGGCGATATCAAGAATTAGCGTCTGTATTTCTGTATTTTAGCTTCTGTATTATTGTATATAGCTATCTATTGGCCTATTAACTGTAGCCGCAGTTTAGGGTATTCAGTGGCTGTCGATAACCAAATACCGATAAAGGCATTACTTAATGGCACAGAAAGCGGTTTCCCTAACGGTTTTCCATGTTGGTAGAACCTCCCTTCTGTCGCAGTCTTCACAAACACCAATCTATCCCCTTGTTTAACACTCGGCCATTGTTGAGCTAACACCCTTAACCACTGTTGCCGTTGTTGTGAGGGAATACCTAAATGCTGCCATTGCTTATCGGTTGCAGAGAGAAGATCGTTCTTATCGATATCCCGCAAATAACGAATAATCAGAGCAAGATTCGAATCGCTTGCAAGGTACTTACCCGTGGGGGTTTTAAGTTCAGCGGTATATATCTTCCACCAGCCCCATTTTAAGGTAGATTCCCCCACAGTAGGCCATGTAAACCACGCTGAGGCTTGTACTTGTGAACTCGCCACAGTAACAACAAGCAGTAATAGTGCTAAATACGCTTTCATACTGATCCTCTTTTAGTCATCTGCTGTAATAACCATAGTAAATAACCGCTATACAGGCTCCAAATAGCAGCAATCCCGATAAAGGTAATCTGTTCACCATAAGGCCATGTCACCGCCCCTAAGGTTAATCCCGTCCAATAACTTAATGCACCACCAAGGCTTCCGCCGACTATCACGCTCCATACAGGTAACCGTTGTAGTTGAGCCCGCATGATCCATACCATTGAAGTAAACCCTAACCACAATAAGATTAGCCACAACGGGATAAAAGCACTAAAAGGGGCAAACAATGGATTAGTGGGTAATGGCGATTGCATCACCCCTAATTGAAACAACACATAATCACCACCGATACCAATCGCGCTGGCTATTAAAGCAAACGGTAAACAGCGGTGATAGAACAGCCAGCAACCAATTAACAGTGATATCAAGATAGTGACATACTGATATTGTCCCCATACGGCTAACAACCAAAACAGATTGAAACCTAATCCTACCACTAAGTATTTCATGGTTAACGCCACAGAGGACGACTAGCAAGTAGCTGAATGGTGCTGATGCTACGCTCTAGAAATCCACCTTCGCAGTAACAAAAATAATAACGCCACATCCGCATAAACCGTTCGTCATAACCGTATTGATTCAAGGCTTCACTATTTTGATTAAACGCGATATGCCAATCAGCTAATGTTTTGGCGTAATCTAAACCAATATCTTTAATATCCCGCGTCACAAAATCACTATGGGACGTTAATTGTGATTGTAATACGCTAATTGAAGGTAAGAACCCACCGGGGAATATATGTTTTTGAATAAAATCAACATCATTGCTATAACTTTCATAACGTTGATCGGCAATGGTGATCGCTTGAATGGCTAATAGCCCATTAGGTTTAAGTAATGATTGGCATTTTTTAATATAGGTAGATAGATACTGCTTACCGACTGCTTCAATCATTTCAATAGAAACCAGTTTGTCATATTGCCCGGTTAAATCGCGGTAATCTTCAAGTAACAAGGTGATCTTATCTTCTAACCCTGCTTGCTTAACTTTCTCTTGCGCCCATAGGTATTGCTGCTGAGAAATCGTGGTGGTGGTGACATGGCAACCATAATGTTGAGCCGCATAAATTGCCATACTTCCCCAGCCGGTGCCAATTTCTAACAGATGATCGTGCTCTGTCAGTTGTAATTGATCACACAAGCGCGCCATTTTGTTTATTTGTGCTTGAGCGAGAGTATCTGAATCGGATAAATACACCCCTGCGGAATACAACATTTTGTCATCAAGGAAATGACGATATAAATCATTACCTAAATCATAGTGCGCTGAAATATTATCTTTGGCATTTGTGAGATTATTTCTACGTGAAAAGTGCCTCAGTTGTTTTGCTAATCGTGTTATCCAGCCTACTTTGGCTTCTATCTTATCTAAGGTGACAAGATTACGTGCAAGAATACGCACTACATTGGTTAGATTTGGACTATCCCACCAGCCATCAATGTACGCTTCACCAGCACCAATACTGCCATCGGTTAATAAGCGTTTATAAAAATGCGGATTACTAACCGTTAAGCTCGCCTGTAAACTGGCTTGCTTATCACCAAAGAAATGGGTATCGCCACCTTGCTCTGAGAGTGTTAAGCCCACATCTGACAATTGATGCAATATAGTAAAAATCAATCGCCGCGATCGTCCATTGTTCAATAAATTGCTCGTTGTTGCAGCTTCTAACTCACTTCTAAGCATAGTTTATTCCCTTTACTATTCATTTGTTATGGTGATTAGGGTGGTCGTAAATGGGTGCACCTTTACGCCACAATTTAAAAGCTTGCCAATATATTCCAACCACGACTTTAATGGTCATAATAGGGGTTATTAACAAATGCCGTAATAAAGTTGTGGTTGTAAATGGCTGCTTTTGCATCGCTAATGTGGCATCAAATACTTTCGTTGCGTTTACCTTATGATGATCGCCATTAAGATGACCACTGTTATGACACTCAGCATTATGATTGCTATTTTTATTACTTATTATTTCACCTTCCCGATGAAAGCTATCTTTTTTTAAGTGAACCTCTAAGTGGATATTAACAATGCTATCAGGTTGAGAAAGTTGCCATACATAGTCCTGATCCATTGGATTAAAGGGCGACACATGAAACGCTTTATCATCAATAAAATGCTTTTGCTGCCAATACTGCTTGGCTGGGATCGCATAATAATGTCGTTGATTCCAAGGGGTATTACTTACCTCGGCTAACACATATTGCCAAACACCTTGCTGATCAAAGACGTAATACACATTCAATGGGCTAAAATACAAACCACCATAGCGTAGATGACATAACATACTTACTTTGCCATCAATACGCTTGCCAGTGAGGGTATGAATTTTATCCTTTACTGCTTGGTTGATGCCTTTTGCACCGTCAATATAATCTTGGCGACGAAAGCGGGCGAAATGAAACCATGCCCGTCCAAATCCCGTTACCTTGTCACACAGTGCATCAATTTCATCGACATCGAGATACACCATAAACATTGAATAACGAAACCGATGCAATACTGGTGTAAAGCGCCGATGTCGTACATGGCCGCTATAAATACCGCTATTAGTGATGCGCATAATCTTGACCATTATTCATTGTCGAACTAACTGGCTCTGAATGCGTTGTATCGTTCGAAGGTGAACGTGTAATAGAATCGGTATGTACTATCGCTTCAATAACATCCAGTGCACTTCTTACACCATCTTCATGAAAGCCGTTATACCAATAAGCCCCACAGAACCATGTGTTTTCCATCCCATTAATTAAATGTCGTTGCTGCTGAGCATGAATACTGCTGCGATTAAAAACAGGATGTGCGTAGGTAAATTGGCGTAAAATCTTACTAGGATCGATATCTTGGGTTTGATTTAAGGTGACACAGAACGTTTCGGGTGCATCAATGCCTTGTAAAATATTCATGTTATACGTCAAGGCAGGTAACTGTTGCTGAGAATCATTACTTATTAACGGTAAATGGTAATTCCATGATGCCCACGCCGCTTTTTCATTGGGTAAAATACTTTCATCAGTATGTAAAACCACCTCGTTATCTTGGTAAGCCATTGCTGATAAAATTTGTTGTTCATTGGTAGTGCTATCAGCTAATAACGCCAACGCTTGATCGCTATGACAGGCAAAAATCACATGGTCAAACACCTCGACGCTATCGTTAACCGTGATATAAACCTGATCATTTAAACGGCTCACTTGTTGTACGGGTGAATTGAGTTTGATAAGCGGTTCTATTTCAACCAGCATTCGGTTGACATATTCACGCGAACCACCGGGGATCACATACCATTGCGGTCGATTAACAATATCAAGCAAGCCGTGATTCAAGAAAAATCGCAGAAAGAAATCTAACGGTATATTACGCATATCCGCTAATGATGATGACCAAATCGCCGCCCCCATTGGTAGAATATAATTTTCGGTAAAGTAATCACTCAGATCATGTTGTTGCAGAAAATCACCTAACGTTTGTTGTTGTTCAATATTCTCATAAGCGGTTTGCTTTGCTAGACGATTAAATTTGGTGATTTCATATAAAAAATGAAAAAACTGTGGCTTAAATAAGTTCTTTTTTTGAGCAAATAACGAACTTAACCCATGACCATTGTATTCCAAGCCATTGTTATCATTATGAACACTAAAACTCATTTCACTGGCTTGACCTTGAATATCAAGTTCCATTAATAACTGTTCAAAATTCGGGTAAGTGCGATCGTTAAACACAATAAATCCCGTATCAATCGCGTATTGCCCACTATCAACTTCCACATCAACAGTTGCCGTATGCCCACCAGCATAGTCATTGGCTTCAAACAGCGTAATATTGTGTTTATGACGTAAATACCACGCAGTGGTCAACCCCGAGATCCCTGATCCTATAATGGCTATCTTCATGATGCTTTCCTTGTCATCCGTTGAATCATTACCCGTTGTACAGCAAGCGGTAATAAGGCAATGGCTTTCAGTAATAAGGTAAATTTTATGGGAAAATGTATTTCTGCTTGTTGATTGCTAATGCCTTGACGTATTTTTCGTGAGGCGTATTCACAACTCACTATCATCGGCATTGGGAAATCATTTTTATTGGTCAGTGGCGTTGCAACAAACCCCGGATTAACTAAAGTAACGGTATTAATCTTATCTTTTAAATCAATCGCTAGCCCATTAGCCAAATAAGATAATGCCGCTTTGGAAGCGCCATAGGCTTCAGCGCGAGGCAAGGCGGTATAAGCGGCTGATGAACTAATAAAGACCAGATGCGTTGCCGCAGTAAAGTGCGACTGCATGGCTTCTAAACAATGAATGATGCCAAAAAAATTAACCTCAAATACCCGCTTAAACAAATCACTGTCAATCACGCCATCATCGATATATTCACACGTACCCGCATTTAAAATAATCAACTCAGGTAAGGCTTCAAGTTGCGATAATACCTGTTGAGTTTGCTCAAGGTTGGTAACATCAAACACTAACGGGATGATTTTTCCTGTCGCGGTAAGTTCAAGGTTATCCACTAACTGTTGAAGTCGCTGCTGATTTTGGCCGCAAGCATAAACCTGCCAACCTCCGTGAGCGTAATCAGTGGCTAATTGCAGACCAATACCCGAACTTGCACCAGTAATCAGTACCTGTTTCATTGCCCTAACCTCACTTTAATGTGTTTGATAACCCGCCCCAGAACAGGTAACCCTTCATATAACATCGCCCCTAAATCAAAAAAGTCACGATGATAAATGATCCGTTGCTGTTCTATATCAATAGTTAACTGTGTGCACCCATCTAATGTTCGTTGCTTTCCCTGTTGCAACTTTGGATGAGAAAACGTCATGGTCCATTGCAAAAATGCATGATGATCTTCAACAACAGCCTGATGAATAGTGAAATGACAGTCGTTTATATTGCAATAAAGCGCCTTAAAATAATCTTGTAATGCTTCAATACCGACAACCTTGTGCGCGGGATCTTCAAACACAATATCAGAGTGATAGACATTGTTGATCAGTGATAAATTATCTTTATTAAGCTGACAATAAACCTCAATAAACGTGTTAATTACCGTATTATTGGTCGTGATCATCATAATATCCTTATTTATTGTTGTGTTTGATTATGCTTCTCGTTGACTTTCATGCCATGTTTTAGCTTGCTTATAACTGTCGATAGCCAATACACGCATTTGTTTATGATCAACAATAGGTAACGGATAATCGACACTACCAAAACCAGACCACAATGAAGGCGCATGAATATATTGATCAGGGACTGATTTAAGTTCAGGTATCCATTGACGAATAAACTCACCGTTGGGATCAAAGCGTTCACTTTGTGTGGTTGGATTAAACACCCGAAAATACGGTTGAGCATCAGTCCCCGTTGAGGCCGCCCATTGCCAGCCGCCATTATTAGACGCTAACTCTCCATCAATAAGCTGTTGCATAAACCACCGCTCACCGATACGCCAATCACACAACATATCTTTAGTTAAAAAACTGGCGCTGATCATTCGTAATCGATTATGCATCCAACCGGTTGCGGCCAATTGTCGCATCGCAGCATCCACCAGTGGAAATCCGGTTATTCCTTGTTGCCAAGCATGTACATGGTCGCTATTTTCTAACCACTGTATATGATGAGTATATGGCTGAAATGGCTGGTTTTTACTTAAACGATCATCGCTATCAAGTAGATGATTATAGAACTCACGCCATACCACTTCACTGAGCCAGACAAAGCCGCCATTTTCTTTGTTTATCTCGACACATTGAGGCAAGGTTTCCGTTAACGCGGCTAAACATTGACGAGCAGATAATGCCCCAATCGCTAAATACGGTGATAGACAACTAGTGCCATCAATCGCAGGAAAATCACGTTGCTGTTGATAATATTCAGCTTTGGTTTCACAAAACATCTGTAACCGTTGTTGAATAACACCTTCATCAACCGACCATAATAAGCTGTCTTGTTTGATATAATGAAAAGTTTGAATATTACAATTAGCGGCAATATCGCCTTCAAGCAAATTCAAACATTGTTGACTAAGCGTTACCTTGTTATTATTTGTAACAGGCTGATAATTATGCTTTAAAAACTGTGTTAACCATGCATTTCTATATGGCGTAAACACCTTATACATTTGTTGCTGTTTGGTTAGCACACTACCAGGTGGTAATACACAATAATCATCACTGCAATGCCAGTGTTTATCCTGTGCAATTAATGCTTGCTCGACGGCAATATCACGTTGCTTTTCGTTCCAAGGATGCTGGCGATTACAATAAACTGCCTTAATTTGATACTGCTGACACAGGTTTATAATAGTGTCTGGTACTGCTTGAAAATCGTCACATTCAAGGGTTAACAAAGGAATATTGATATCTTTAAGCTGTTGTTTGACAACCCTTAACCGTCGCTCAATTAAATCAATCTGTCGCCCTGAAATATGATGTTGATACCACTGCATTGGCGTTGCAATATAAGCCGCAATCACGGGTAAACCTGATGCTATCGCACGATTTAAAGCGGTATTGTCAGTAACACGCAAATCAGCGCGTAGCCATAACAGAGCATGCTCGACGGCGGGCGTCGTTGATTGAGGCGCGAGATTCATTACTGTCTCCTTCGGTACAATTCTTCCGTTCGATTAATGGTTCTATTAATGACGACTCTGATTGTATTGATTGTATTCATAGCTTATTTATAGCTATCACTCATTACTGCCCATGGATCGTTTTTATACTCCCCACAAAATGTAACGTCACGCCTGTTTCTTGTTCTACCATTTCAATATCAGCTAATTGACGACGACTTAATTTTGTCTCGCCCACCACCACTAAATCTTTAATATTACGTTCACGGATACAAGCTGAAATGCCCGTTAATCGGCCTGATAAATTGGTCATAATAGTGACGCCGTCACCTTTATAGCACCATGCTAATCCTTGCTGCCAAATATTATGATCAATCTGTTGGTCAAAACTTATCAACAGACAAGTCAGTTTTTTTTCATCGTTAATCTTGGTAATAACGTTAATAAAACAAACAGTTAAAACTGATGACCACAAGCTTTTTTGTACTGTAATTAACGGATTATCTTGATGTTCAATCACAGCACTTACTTCTGGTAATAAACGCTGTTGAATGACCTTATACGGATATATTTTTAATGCTTCATTGATCAGGCGTTCTAATTTAAAGCCATTTAATACTTGTACCGCACAAATAATATCAGCCGTTATATCTAATGGTTGTGATTGTTGTAATACAGGATCGCAACCACCCACCAATAACGGTTTCACTTTGCCAATAGAAACCCCTTTTGCTAACCAATCAAGAATCAACTGAATCTTCGCAATATCTGCTTCTGTGTATAACCGATGACCTTTTGGTGTTCGTTGAGGTACTAATAATCCATAACGACGCTGCCATGCTCTTAATGTTACCGAGTTGACCCCTGTAATTTCAGAAACCTCACTGATGGCAAATAATTTCATGTCAGTAAGAGCACTCATAAAACCTCTTTAAAATAACCAATGGATGCAATAACAACTTATTCCTTACAATGAATACCGTAGCTTTAAACTTTCAGGATAAAGTTCTAAATAAGCTTGATCAGATAAATAACTATCAGGATGAACTTTTAAATGATGATTAATGAGCGTTAAAGCAGCAATTAAAGGTAAATTACCGTCGCGATAACGCATGATCACATCACGGAATTCTGCTTTTTGTGGCTTATCTAAATCACGTTTGAAATAACCCTGAATATGCATTAAGACATTGGTGTTATTTTTACGGCTGGCTCTTTGCTTTAATGCATCCATAAATAACTGGCGATATTCAACAAAGAATGCATTTAAGTCATCCCATTTATGAATATCAGAAACAAAGGGGCCTAATACACGATAGGCTTGTGGATCATGCGCCATCAGACACAATTTATAACGAGAATGAAATTTAATAATACTGTCACGGGTTACCCCATCAGCAATCGAGCGATATAAATCATCTAGAGCATAAATTCGAAAAATGAAGTTCTCACGTAATACCGGATCTTGTAACCGTCCGTCTTCTTCTATCGGTAGCCATGGCATTCTATCCATCAATCGTTGCGTATAAATACCGACCGAGCCACCAGCAACTGAATTACCATTATCTAAATATAATTTAACCCGTTCCATGCCACAGGTGGGTGATTTTGCACACACAATATAACCGCGTAAATGTTCAAAACTAGGTAATTGACTATCTGCAAATGCGATCATTTGATCGGTATAATCAATCTCGTGATCTCTAGAGTCAACCAATGCAATACGATCACTGTTATCTTGTAAACGAATCGTTGGACGCGGTACTGTCATCCCAATCCCTACTTCAGGGCATACCGGTTTAAAATCAAAGTATTCACTCAATTCTTCATCCGCAAAACGATTACGTTTATGCCCACCATCGAAACGTACTTTCTGCCCTAAAACACAAGCGCTAATACCAACAGGAATTCCCATGCCGCCTCCAAACCCCACATCAAGGTTGTACAATTGTTAAAAGTTGTACAATAAATGTAGCCAAAAAAATTATAGTTGTACAACTTTTTTTTTGTACAACTTATTAACGCCTCTATCAATACATTACACCACTCAATCGCAGCCATAAAAAAAGCGACCATCAAGGTCGCTTTAATGTACTAAATAGCAGTAAATAATATTATCTTTGCTCTAAAGGGTATGAGCGATAACTCCACATGCCATAAACACGTAGAGCATCACGATAAATCCCTAATAACTCACCATCAGTTGGGACTTTTAGTTCATCTAATGGGCGATCATTAGCAGCATAAGTGTCAAATAAGATCCCTTTAGGACCCGTTTGCCAACTCGCCACTTCAAATAAAGCTTGTCCTCGACGAACATGGCTTGCAGAACTGATAATTGTTGCATGATCAATATCATGACGAGCTAAGGCATAGCTACTGTATAGTGCATTTTCTACCGTGCTTCTCGCGTAGTTATCTTCAATAATACGGGCTTTATTTATCCCGTTTTTCACTAGCCAGTCAGCCATTAGCTTACCTTCAGTTTGGTGATTTTTAGGCACGCCACCAGTAACTATGATGTAAGTGTTAGGATCACTTTTCGCCATCGCGAGCGTGGCATTTAATCGATCAATTAAAATTTCATTCATACTGCCATCTGGATTTAAAGCATAACCCAATGTAATGATAGCATTATTACCTTTAGCGGGTTTTTTAATTGTATTACTTAATGGTGTCGCAACGATTCTATCAATGGTAGACATGATTTTTTTCAAATCAGTAACACGGCCTTTATTTAACAACTCTAACGCATCTAAATGTTTGGTTACTTCGCTTTTATTGCCTTTGAAATTTTGCCAAATGACAATATATGAATGTGCGTCTACATCATCAGGAGCAACGGATAATATTTGGGTAAACAGCTCAATGGCTCGATCAACATTACTATTATAAATCTGAGCATTAGCCGCAGAAAATAATAAATCAACACGATAAGGTTCAAGTTTATAAGCATCGAGTAAGTTATTAGTGATCATCTCTACATTGCTTGGCATTTTTGCCGTAAAGCCTGCATGAGAGATACGAGCTGGATTTTTAAATATTTGGTAAGCATCATTCAGTAATTGATCAACAACCTGACGTTGAGAGGTCATTTCGGTGTAATTAATCTGGGGTTGAACCGCATCTAATGCAGCAATGCTTGGTGCTGAATAAAAAGAGCTAGAAAGGATAGCCACCAAGGAAAGAGTTAAGAATGTGCGTTTCATAATAAATCCAACTGTAAAACAAAAAACGTATTCTATGTTCTATAACGTTGCTTTTTTGTGAATAGCATCGTATTTCTTTTGTCTATTTTATAATATTTACAAAGTATGAACTAACATCAAAATTACGCTATATACTTAAAATATAGACATTAAAAATGTTGATTAATGGCATTAAATGTTAATCAACAGATTAAATAGCCATAAAAAAAGCGACCATCAAGGTCGCTTGTTATCAATGTGGATATGTATTACTGAAACATTAAGCCCAGCGTTCTGCTTGCCACTCTGCTTGTTGTTCTTCGTTTAAGAACGTCCATGCAACAACACGCGAGATTTTCTGCCCTTGTGACATCTCAATAGTTTTCACTTGGAATGCGCTGACTTTTTCAAGCTGCTTATAAATAACGCCAAGGTTTTCTTTCTTAGAAACAAGTGTTGTGAACCAGAAACACTGTGTCGCTTTGGTCGCACTTTGATTAATCATCTTTTTAATGAAACCAACTTCGCCACCTGTACACCACAATTCAGCCTTTTGACCACCAAAGTTAAGCACTGGCGTTGTTGACTCAGATTTCGCATTAACTGCCGAAAGCTTATTACTACGACCATGAGCTTGACGCTTTTTGTTTGAGTTAGTCGTTAGATTACGCACTTTACGTTCAGAGACAGCCATTGCTTCTTCTTCTGAGCCGTGGAATGGTGGATTACACATTGTAAAATCAAACACTTCTTCATCTTGAATCACATCAGTAAAGATATTATCAGCATGATTTTGAAGACGGATTTGAATAGCACCTTTTAATTTAGCGTTGTTAGCGGCAATGAATTTAGCAGACTTAACGGCTAAAGCATCAATTTCAGAGCCTACAAACTGCCAGCCATACACACGATGACCAATGATTGGATAAACACAGTTTGCGCCAATGCCAATATCTAGACCACGAACACCTTTACCTTCAGGAATAGCGCCGCCATTAGATTGCGCCAATAAATCTGCAATGTAATGAATATAATCAGCACGACCAGGAATAGGTGGACATAGGAAACCCGCAGGGATATCCCAGTAATCAACATTATAAAAATGCTTTAATAACGCTTTATTCAACGTTTTAACTGCAAGTGGATCCGAGAAGTTTACGGAAAGATCACCATAAGCATTTTCACTAACATATTGCGCTAGCTCAGGTGTTGCTTGAGTTAATGTCGCAAAGTCATAACGCGCACGGTGTGGGTTACGTGGATGTAGGCCTTGTTTAGGCTGTGCGGCTTTCTTTTGGGTCATCTTTGCTACTCGCAGGAATCAAATACAATTAAGCGCAGCATTGTACATGCTAAACCCTGATAACCTTAGCACCTTAACGATCAAATGCACAAAAAACATGCAAATGATGATAACAATTGCTTTTTATCTGCTTAAATCTACGATTAAAAACAAAATCTCCCACCAAACTATCGCGACATCAGCATTCAAATCCCACTCAATCATCGTGATAACCCACTCGTTGTAATCTCTATTATTCTTAAAGAAGCACTTATACTTAAACATGAATCTATCTTGCCAGGAGTGATATTATGACGATTATCTCCCCATCATCTCAGCCTTCTTTCTCGTCTTTGTACGCATTATTATTGATGGTGGCTCTCAGCCTTTTAGTGCTTTTTTATTCTCCAAACGCTCAAGCTCAAGCTCAAGCAGGCATTAATACTAAAACACTGCAAGTCGGCACATATTCTTGCCCACCTTTTGTCATAATTGATGAGCCTAATAATTATCAGGGATTAACATTTTTACTATGGAATAATATTGCCACTAAACTCAACCTTGAATATACGGTTCAAGTACTGCCGCTTAAAGATCTGCTTGCTGCCGTCGCCAGTGGGAAAATTGATATTGGTTTATCTTGTATTTCTATTACCCCTGAACGTGAAGAAATATTAGATTTTTCCCATTCCTTTTATGAAACAAATTTGGCGATAGCGATTAAACAACAAAGTCATTGGGAAACCTTTATTAATCTCATCTTTAATAAAAAACTCTTACAAATCCTATTGGCGGTATCCATTACTGCCACTATTGTAGGTGGGATTTATTACCTACTTGAACACCGTGTCAACCGTAAGCTTTATTCAATGAAATCACCGTTAGCTCGCTTAATCGAAGGGTTTATTTTAGGGTTATTATTTATCACCAAAGGCCCCTTTAATTATTATGAATTTAAAACCTTAACCGGACGAGTGATTACGGTGTTATTAGCGGTTATCACTACCTTATTTATTGCCAGTATTACTGCTGTTCTTGCCAGTTCATTTACGTTAGGCCTGCTTAATAACGATATTAAAAGCCCCAATGATTTAGATAATGTCATTACGGGGGCCAAACAATCATCGACCTCATCAAATTTTTTGACGAACCACAGTATTAGTCATAAAGCTTATCCAACCGTTGCTGCAATGCTGGTAGCGTTAGATAAAGGTGAAATAAATGCGGTTGTCGCTGACGATGCGATTTTGAGGTATCAAATAAAAATGGCAAAAAGCCACGGTGATTTTCAACAATTACAGGTTCTTCCCTATCAATTTGAAAAACAAAATTATGGGATAGTGCTTGGTGAGAATAGTCCCTATGATGAAGAAATTAATCGTGAACTATTACAATTTCGAAAAAGTAACCAATGGAAAAAAGCACTAACTGAATATTTTAAAATCAAATAATGTGGGATCTTAGCCATTTCAGGCTTTATCTCATAAAAAAGGAGCACCAAAGCGCTCCTTTATCACTTAAAAAACCAACACTTAAAAAACAACACTTAACGCAGTTTAAATAACCGCCCAAGCTGGGTTAACGTGGATGGATGATAAGACCAACAATGATCAAACAACTCCAATAATTGTGGATTACCGTATTTAGATAAGTTCACCGCATGAAAACGATTTTTCTGCTGTTTTAACTTTTGCACACGCGCTTGCATTGCTTCAGGTTGGCTAGGCGCTATAAAGTCGGACAATACCACCAAGTCAGCATTTTTGTATTTACCGTCAGCCATAAGATCAATCGACTGATCAAGCACTGGCCCAAGATCCGTACCACCATGAAATGAATACGACAAAAAGTTAACCACTTCATGCAAGCCATCTTGTTTCGTGAGCTCATAAGTGATTTTTTGGGTTGAAAACATAATCACAAAACAATCACGCTCTTCAACCAATGCTATTTGCATCAAACCGTATGCCAATGCTTTCGCACAGTTTTCAGGATAGCCTGACATTGAACCAGACGCATCGATGCAGACAATAAAGGGGCCTTTAGGTTGATCAACCTGCTTGGTTTGTCGCTGAAAAGATTTTACTTTGCGTAATTTCCGCTGAGTACCCTGCATACGATAATTCATTAATCGCTTATCGGCTAAGTGCTTATAAAAGATCACTTCGAGTTCAGGGTAAGCTAAAAACATCGCTTCATTGGGCAACAGTTTCGTTAGATCATCACTTTCATGGATCCCGACGATATCATCGGTGACATTGTCACTGATTTCTTCCACCAGCTTCATTTGTTCGGCTTTTACCCGTTCTTTATTGGGATCATCCACTTCATTTGCCATTCGACCTAGTTTTTCTGCAATGTCTTGAAGGCCGTTATTCTTTTTTAAGAATGCCGCAATTTTCTTCATGACATCAACATCGGTTTTGGTCAATTTTGCTTGTGCCATATCCCACAAACGCCCGGCTTTACTGGCATCACCTGCATCAGTGACTGCCGCCATTTTTTTCATGGTTTCAATACGTTGATACAAGTCTTTTAGCAGTTGATCCTTTTGCTCTTCAACTTCAGATTCTTGAGCTTCACGCAATGCATGAGCAAGATACTCATACCATTTATCACAAAAAAAACGTTGAAACATCGGGTTATGTTTGTTTTGTTCTTTTGCTAATAAACTTTTAGCCTTGAAATAGAAGGCTGACTGTCCTTCTAGTTGCTTTACGATCTGCTCGGAATGGGTAAAGAAGTATTCTTGATTCCATGTGCAGACTTGTTGATACAAATTAATTTCATCACTAAATTGTTCGACAACCGTACCTTTAGTCGTCTTTTTGAGCATCTGACCACGCCATTTCATGATTTGATTTTTCATGGCTGTTTTAACTCCAGGGCTAGCCTCTGCAGCCATTAATAACTGCGGTCTGACCATGACTTCATGTACAGCTGAATCAATAATACCCGACTCTGCAAGCATCAAAGCAAAATTTAATCCTTCAGATACTGGCATAGGCATCTATCCTTTACTTTATTTTCCATTACATATAACCATGCTGCTTTTTATCTTAAATCACTGCTGCGAAAAATATTCATTCATGTGAGTAATTCTAAAAGCACTTTTTTCAGCCACCAATTTCAATGCTGCAACTTCATCAACACAATCATTGAGGCTTTGTTCTATCAATGCGGGGAAATCACCGCTAATAAAATTATGTGGCATTGCGCCATGGAACGAAGTCCGCGCTTTAATTATATGATGCTCAGAGTCGGTAATTTTAACCATCGCTTGATCAATAAGGTGTTGCCATTGTTGCTGCTGCGCAGTTGTTAAGCCTTTATTACCAGTAATACCAATTAAAACGGGACGATTAGCGATATCTTTAATCACCAATTGATTCTCAGCATCTATTTCAAACTGTAGTCGACATAAATGAGTATTTTTATTCACGAAGCCATAAATATCACATTTTCCGGTACGAATTTTTTTATCAAACTCGTCACCATCAACATAAACCCAACGGCTATCACCAAGTTCTTGCTCTGAAACAGAGGTGTTTTGTTGTAACATCACCAGCTTAATCATGCGCGGATTATTATTAATATTAAACCGTGTTGCCGTCGCAAAATTATATTTAAACCATTCTTTACGCATCGTACTTTCACGGGTAAACGTCAATGTTAACTGCGTGCAAATATCTTGATTAATATCATCAATAATGACCAGTGCCTCTTTAGCATCAGCAATGGCATCTTGTTGATTAAATGCATGTTTAGACGCAAAATCTTTCATAATATTAACAATGACATTACGCGATTCTGGACTATGCCATAAACAATCTTGTAGCAGTAATAAATCGAGGGGGTTGATTTCATCGCGACCATTAAAGAAAGCGCTCGCTTTGAGTAATCGTACTGACTTTTTCCAGCGACGATCCGAAATATATAATTCACTTTCGGTTGCTTGCTCAGTGATTTCACCCGATCGGGCTTCTATCATTGATTTTAACTGGTAAATTTTTTCAAAAAGAGTATCCGTTAATGTTACATCTTCAATATGAGCTTGCCAGCTTTGATATTCATCGTCTTTAATGGTTAACGCAGGATCAATCGCTGTGAGTGTATTACCCTCCCCCATTAACATTGATTTGAAATTACGCTTCTCTTGAATACGATTCACAAACACGCGCACTAACATTCGATCATATAATGCATCCAAACCACTGTCTGCATCGGGTAATTCATTGGAAGCGGTGATCAACAACCGCATAGGTATCGGCAGAATATCTTGACCATTTTTAAATGTACGTTCATTAACAACGGTAAGTAGCGTATTTAATATTGCGGGACCCGCTTTCCAAATTTCATCAAGAAAAACCACTTGTGCTGTTGGTAAATAGCCATCAATTAAGCGAACATATTTACCGTTATCTTTAAGCTCTTGGATGGATAGCGGACCAAAGACTTCTTCTGGTGTCGAAAAACGCGTCATTAAGTAATCAAAGAATTTACTGTCGTCAAAAGCTTGAATTAACCGTTTGGCGATTAAACTTTTGGCTATACCTGGAGGGCCTAATAAGAATACACTTTCACCTGCCAAAGCGGCTAATAAACATAACTTAATGGTTTCTTCACGTTCATAAACGCCATTAGAAAGCCCATTAATCAGTTTTTGAATACGTTCTGATAAAATGGCTTTATTGGGTGCCGCTGTTGCTACTGTAAGCATATATCCAACCTTGAATTCTTTTCCTACCGAACATTGGTGCACCGCATACTGCTTGTAATACGTTAAACCACACTAACTCGTTGCTGCTTTGTTACAGTTATATCACGATTTTGTATGGTGATACACTTATACGCTCTTTTAACAATAAGGGATTAATCTGATCTAAATGATCAAACCGATTGTTGTTATATAAATCGACTAATAAAAACACATATTGAAAACAATTATTTTATAAATCATAAGCCTGGCGCTTTTATTGTTCCTTTAATTATATTTTAAACATCTATTAAATATAACTTACGTCGCCGTTAAGTACATAAAATCAAGGTTTGAGTTTCACATTAACGTCATATAAGCGTAATAACATATTTGCTTATCATTCAATTAATGGAATAAAGCATGCTAACCAAAGCAACTACTTTATGGGCACTCTGTACAACAATGGCATTGAGTGCCCACGCTAATGAAACCGTTACTGTTGCAGGTTCAACGTCAGTCAGCCATGTTATGGATATTCTGGCTGAGCACTATTTAATAAAACACCCCGACAGTAAAATTAATGTACAAGGTATTAGTTCATCAGCGGGGATTGTCGCGCTTCAAACGGGTACGGCTGAAATAGGCATGAGTTCACGTATTGTTAATGCGAATGAACTTGATGATAACTATACCATTACCCCGATAGCGCATGATGGTATTGCGCTCGTCGTGAACCCGACTAACCCTGTTAATAATGTTACTCGCGCTCAAATTGATAATATTTATCATGGTGTCACCAAAAACTGGCAGCAAATGGGGGGTAATAATGAAAAAATAGCGGTTGTCAGTCGTGAAAATGCTTCAGGCTCGCGCTTTTCATTTGAACACTTTATGGAGCTTACTAAGAATGTTGCAGGGTTTACCGTATCAGACATTAATCCTGAAGTGCTGGTGGTGAGTACCAATGGCATGGTCAAAAGTTTAATTGCTCGTAACCAACAAGCCATTGGCTATCTATCCTTTGGCTCAGTCGATAGTTCAATTAAACCATTATCTTATGATGGTGTTACTCCTAACATAAACAATATTCGTTCTGGCGAATATAAAATGGCACGTCCATTTTTAATTATGTATAAGAAACAAGGATTATCAACTAATGCTAAACAATTCATTCAATTTTTAACGTCAGATGATGCAAAAAAAATCATTAACGATAATGGCTATATTGCGGAACAATCTTAACTATCGTGCAATTAAAGATGAAAAACCAGAGATAAAAAAAGGCTTTTAGTGAACGAAATATCACTAAAAGCCTATACTAAACACTATTATTGGATGCCGTGGATGATCCGCTCTAGTGAGAATAACTCAGTTATTATTTAACCACTGGGTACTTTTCATTTGCACCCCATTCTGTCCATGAGCCATCATAAACAGTGACGTTGTCACGCCCACTAACTTGTGCAGCTAATGCTAAAATACAAGCCGTTACACCTGAACCACAACTAAAGATAAGTCGTTGTTCGTTAGTGCTCAAGGCATCAAATTTTTGCTTTAATTGTGCAACTGGTAAAAAATGACCATTCATTAATAGCTCACCAAATGGCAAACTTTTAGCGTTTGGCATATGGCCGCTACGGAGTCCAACCCTAGGCTCTTTCACCGTTGCTAAAAAACGTGCCGTGGGACGCGCATCGATGATTTGAAGATTGGTATCATCCAACTTTTGACACAACGTATCTGCATCAATCACCCAATTAGAACGAAACTTTGCGCAAAAATCACCCACAAGGCTCACTTGTGGTGCACCTGTTTGTGTCGCATAACTTGCGGCTAACCAAGCGGGTAAACCACCATCAAGCACTGACACATTATCATGGCCCATGGCTTTAAACATCCACCATCCTCGTGGTGCTGAAAACATCCCTTGGCTATCATAAATAACCACATGACTGCTGTTATTCACCCCTAATTTGGCAACTTCAGTGGTAAACAAATCAGCGGATGGCAGCATATGCGGTAAATCAGTATTCGGTGCCGCTATTTGATGGTTAAAATCAAAAAAACGCGCGGTTGGGATGCGAATATCAATAAATTCTTGTTGGGGATCACGAGGAACATCAGGCATAAATGCACTGGCGTCCAATACGACAATTGATGCCGCTAACGTGGCATCAGATAATTGTTGATTGAGCCATGCAGCAGAGACGATATTATTAACAGGCGATATCATGAAACAGTCCTTAGGAATAATCCGCAGTCATTATCATTAACTTTGGCCACAAGGCCTGCCACTTTTTGTCTCGAATACGCTGTTGATAAACGGCAGGTCTTGGGTAATGTGGATTGATGCTAACATGTAATGACCAGTTATGCTCTAACCCATAAGCCGCCGTAAAAACTAAGCAATTATCTGTCGTTAACTGAACCCCAACACAAGTAGGGACTTCTACCCAACGAGCAATAGCATCGGCACTATTTTGATAAGGCGGATGTTGATGCTTAACATGCATTCGAGCTTGGTTTCTCACTTCCCAATTAACATGCGGTAATTGCTGATGTAATAATGAGGCATAATGCGCTTCAGTCGCTAATGAGCAATCATCTGGATCAAAATACACCACATCGACATCATTAAGTGGCGTCATTGGTAAACTGTGCAGATGATCCCAAATAGCATTACGCACAAACCCTGCCGCAATAAACCAATCAGGGAGATTTAGTGCTCGTACTGCCTGTAAACATTCCATTCTAATCGAATCTGCTTCAATAACTACAGCAGTATCAGACACTAAATCAGTCATTATCTTCAGATCCTTGGGATTGCACATTTATAAGAAATAACAAGCTACAAGCTACAAGCTACAAGCTACAAGCTACAAGCTACAAGCTACAAGCTACAA
>SAMEA5043655__coassemble_14_pt1 | contig 62091 bp, 55 predicted proteins | sample SAMEA5043655__metabat2_low_PE_001 | metagenome-assembled genome bin SAMEA5043655 (sample SAMEA5043655) | Gadus morhua
ATAACGATAACAAAAGGACGTGTGATGATTATTCCCGCATTAGACTTAATTGAAGGTCAAGTAGTGCGCTTATTCCAAGGCGACTACGGACAGGTCACCGAATATAACGTCAACCCTACTGAACAATTTGCTCTCTATCACCAAGCAGGTGCTCATTGGCTCCACCTTGTCGATTTAACAGGGGCTAAAGACACTCAAGCACGCCAACTGAGCCTAATTAGTCAATTACTTGCGAGTACACCTGCCAATGTTCAAATTGGTGGCGGTGTCCGCTGCGAACAAGATGTTAGTGATTTACTTCATGCTGGTGCACAACGGGTAGTCATTGGCTCAACCGCCGTAAAACAGCCTGAAATCGTCAAAGGTTGGATCGAAAAATACGGCGCTGAACACATTGTATTAGCCCTTGATATCAACATTGATAATCATGGAAAACGTATCGTTGCGGTTTCTGGTTGGCAAGAAGACTCAGGTGTCACGATTGAAACACTACTTGAAGACTTTCTAAAAGTAGGATTAAAACACGTCTTGTGTACTGATATTTCACGCGATGGCACGCTTGCAGGTTCAAACGTTGAACTGTATGTCGACTTATGCCGCCAATACCCACAAGTTCAATTTCAATCATCGGGCGGCATTGGCTCACTGGACGATATTGCTGCACTAAAAGGTTCAGGCGTGGCTGGAGTCATTGTTGGTCGCGCATTATTAGACGGTAAGTTTACCGCTGAACAAGCGTTTAATTGCTGGAATAGCTAAGGAGAACCCATGTTAGCTAAACGTATTATTCCTTGTTTAGATGTCCGTGATGGTCAAGTAGTGAAAGGGGTACAGTTTCGTAACCATGAAATCATTGGTGATATCGTCCCACTGGCTAAGCGTTACGCGGAAGAAGGTGCAGACGAGCTGGTATTTTATGATATTACCGCCTCAAGTGATGGTCGAGTGGTTGATAAAAGCTGGGTATCTCGTGTTGCTGAAGTGATTGATATTCCATTTTGTGTCGCGGGTGGCATTAAATCAGCGGCTGATGCGAGTCGTATTCTGCAATTTGGTGCAGATAAAGTCTCGATTAACTCCCCTGCGCTGGCTAATCCCGCTTTAATTACTGAGCTTGCCGATAAATTTGGGGTGCAATGTATCGTGGTCGGAATTGATTCTTACTTTGATGCTACAACAGGTCAATATCAGGTTTATCAATTTACAGGTGATGAACACCGTACTCAAGCGACCCAATGGCAAACTTGTGATTGGGTACAAGAAGTTCAACGTCTTGGCGCGGGTGAAATCGTATTAAATATGATGAATCAAGATGGGGTTCGTAACGGTTATGATTTAGACCAATTAAATAAAGTCCGTAATGTATGCCAAGTGCCTTTAATTGCCTCTGGTGGTGCAGGTGAAATGTTCCACTTCCGTGATGCCTTTCAACTAGCGAATGCCGATGGTGCGCTTGCTGCCTCGGTGTTCCATAAACAAATTATTAATATTGGTGAATTAAAGCACTATCTTAAACAACAACAGCTGGAGATTCGACTATGAGTTTAACAACGACTATTGATTGGGAAAAAGTAGCCGGATTGATCCCTGCTATTATCCAAGATAACAACAGTGGCCAAGTCTTAATGCTAGGTTATATGAATGATGAAGCCCTCGCTAAAACCTTAGCCACAGAACAAGTGACTTTTTGGTCGCGCACTAAAAATCGGTTATGGACCAAAGGCGAAACCTCAGGCAACGTGTTACGGCTTAAAAGTATTAAGCTCGATTGCGATCAAGACACGCTATTAATTCAAGTCGATCCAATTGGCCCAACTTGCCATTTAAACACCACCAGCTGTTTTGATAACGACGACAATACTAACGCGCAACCTGCGTTGGTATTCCTGCATCAACTTGAGCAAGTATTGGCTGATCGTAAAGGTGCGGATCCTGATTCCTCTTACACCGCCAGCCTCTACGCCCGTGGCACCAAACGTATATCGCAGAAAGTGGGTGAAGAAGGGGTTGAAGTCGCGCTGGCGGCAACGTCGGGCGATAAAGCGGAATTAGTTTGTGAATCAGCCGATCTTATTTATCACTTATTAGTTCTATTGCAAGATCAGAATCTCGCCCTTGAAGATGTTATTAATAAACTTAAGCAGCGTCACCAAAAATAACCATTAATAAAGATTAATAAAGATTAATAAAGATTAAGTAATTATTTATCGTCACCCATAAAAAAGGAAGCATAGCTTCCTTTTTTATTCATATGAATGCGTATTACAGCCCTAACGCTTCTTTATAATGAGCGCGACATACTGATACATAAAGATCATTGCCACCAATTTCAACTTGGTTGCCGCCAGCAATAGCATTGCCCTCTGCATCTTGGCGAATAACCATATTTGCTTTACGGCCACAATGACAAATTGTTTTTAACTCAACTAACTTATCAGCCCATGATAATAAATAACGGCTGCCTTCAAATAGCTCCCCAAGAAAATCGGTGCGGAGGCCATAACATAACACTGGAATATCTAATTTATCGACCACTTCAGTTAATTGATAAACTTGATCTTTGGTTAAAAACTGGCTTTCATCAATTAATACACAATCAATTTTACCCGCTGCTGAAATCTGAATTAATGTCTGATAAAGATCATCGGTAGAATTAAACAACTCGGCATCTTCCTGCAAACCAATGCGAGAACTCACTTTACCTTTACCAAAACGATCATCAATTGCAGCCGTGAAAATAATTGGCGTCATACCGCGCTCACGGTAATTAAATGATGATTGTAATAATGTGGTCGATTTCCCAGCGTTCATTGCTGAGTAATAGAAATACATCTGGGCCATTAGGCTTTCCTAGTAATATTGATTGCATTTGAAAAATCGCGCTGATGCTACATAAAATTATCGCCAATGAAAAGTACCTACATCAACAACTGTTATTGTTGTTATAAAAAAAACCAGCTGACAGCATCAACTGGTTCAAATTACACCCATTGGGTTATTTTAATAACGGTTAATTTTATGCAATAACTTTCTTAGGTTGACGTGATAGCCAAGCCAATAAGCAACACATTAAAATAAACGCGGTAGTTGCAACTAAAAATGCTAACGCTAATGAATCCGTCATACCTAACACTAAAAAGCCCATTGCAGAAATAACAGCAACAGACAACGCATAAGGTAATTGCGTTGCGACATGATCAATATGATGACAACGTGCGCCCGTCGATGACAAAATTGTAGTATCAGAGATAGGTGAACAGTGATCACCAAAGACTGAACCGGCTAACACACTGGCTAACATCGGTAACATTAAGCTGATTTCAGTCGCCCCTGCTAAATCACCCGCGATGGGTAACATAATACCAAATGTCCCCCATGAGGTGCCGGTAGAAAAAGCCATAATGCCTGATAGTAAAAATAGAATCATAGGCAAGAATGCTGGGTTGATATTACCTTGAACAAGCGTTGATAAATATTGGCCTGTTTTCATATCACCAATAACACTACCGATACTCCATGCAAACAATAAAATTAGAATCGCACCAAACATCGATTTTGCGCCAATCCATAATGTATGGCTGATATCAGAATAAGGAATACGTTGACGCAACACGGGAATGATAGCCGCAACTAAACCGAAAGCACCGCCTAAGCATAATGCCTGACCGACATTGGTATTTTCAAAGGCACCTAATAATGCAAACGGCTTACCTTCTGCTGCTAGCACCTGATAACCCGTAAATATCATAAAAAAGAACGTTGCAATAATAAGGATAACAATTGGCCAGACTAAATCACCAACTCGACCATGCTGACTTTCTTTGATATCAAGTTCTTCGGTTAAATCTTTGGCTTGATCGTCAACGTCACCACCGACATCGGTACCACGACCATGACTAGCGGCAAGTTCATGCTTTTTCATCGGTCCAATATCCCATTGAAACCATGACACCACAAATACCATTGCTAGCGCAAAAATAGCATAAAAGTTCATTGGTGCTAACGTCATAAAAGCACTTAATGGCGTATATTCTGTCACGCCATGAGTCACTAATATGCCACCAATCAGGGTAATAATATATGCGCCCCAACTTGATGCAGGCATTAATACACACATTGGTGCTGCAGTAGAATCAAGAATATAGGCTAGTTTTGAACGTGAAACCTGAAAACGGTCAGTCACAGGACGAGCAATAGAACCAACAGCGAGGCTATTAAAATAGTCGTCAACAAAAATGAAGACCCCTAAAAAAGCGGCCAGAAGTTTCGCCCCACGTTTGGTTTTAATTTTTGTCTGTGCCCATTCAGCAAAAGCATGGGTTCCACCGGAAAGCGTTAATAATGCGGTAGTCATTCCTAGCAATATTAAAAATAGCACAATACTCATATTCCACGTATTGATACCGCCATCAGAAATAAATAATCCTCTTACGGATACTGCAAGGTAACTTCCTGTATTTAAAAAAGAAAAATCGTTAAGAAATAATGCCCCGAGTACAACACCTGTACCTAAAGACAATAATACTCTACGCGTTAAGATCGCCAAGCCAAGTGCAACTAATGGCGGAATAATGGATATTAATGAATGGGAATAATCTATCAAAGTTTATGATCTCTACAACAACCAATTTTGGTTAGAAGATCTACTGCTTGATATAACCATAATGGCATATTAGTTTGAGTATAAGGAAAGAAGGTTAGCCTCCCCAGCCTCCACAGTAGCACTCCATAGTTATGTGTTTATCTACTATGGCAGTGTTACACTTATTCAATGTAACCCCAGTAAGAATATTTGATTTATTGTTCTCACTTCGGCATCGGCTCCTTTCACTAATAGTCATCGGTATCACCCTCGTATTAATTACTAATAAACAATGCGCCTCTACCCTTATCGTTAAGGAATAAATCATTCTACGTAAGTGACATAATTTTGCAACACCATCAATGGTAAAAATTAACATAACTCACCATAAACAGACGATATGCATCCATAACCGCTCGATAACAATGAAGTAGCATAACATTTAAATACTCATTAGCATTTAACATATAATACGCTGTAACAATAACTAAAACTATTTCGCTTGTATTTATACTATTAATGAAGATGGATTTTATAAATGGTCGAATATAAATACTTTTAAATAAAGAAATGATTAAAATGTTTTACACAGAATGTATAAAAGTATTACTATTGCAAAAAATGTTTTAACGCTGCTATTATTATTTACAGTTAATTAAAAATAACAGGAAATATAAAATGTCTGATGCAATGAAAGCGCTTTTAAATCTTCGAAGCCTACGCGCACTTTCTCGTGAATATACGCTAGAACAACTTGAAGAAGCGTTGGATAAACTAACAACTGTCGTTACTGAACGTTCTGAAGCTGAAGCTGAAGAACAAGCAAAAGAAACTGAGCGTAATGAAAAACTCGCTCAATATCGTGAAATGCTATTAGCTGACGGTATTGATCCAGAAGAATTACTAGCAAGCTTAGCTAAAGCACCAAAAACAAAACGTGCTTCTCGTCCAGCTAAATATCAATTCATTGATGAAAATGGCGATGAAAAAACATGGACAGGCCAAGGTCGTACACCTAGTGCCCTAAAGAAAGCATTAGATGATGGTAAAGCTCTTGAAGAGTTTGAAATCTAATATAAAAGAATAAATAAAAAAGCCTAAAGTATTTTAGGCTTTTTTTATATCTATCATTTAATAATACGACGACTATTTTGCTTATAAATATCCCCAATAAGAATAATTTTATATTCCTATTTACCCATTAATATAATCCGCTACAAAAAAAAGCCAGACATTATTGTCTGACTTTTTAGTTACTGTTTAAGTTCGTATATAAATCTAATCGTAATTAAATTATTGAATACGATCAGCTAATGCACTTACTGCTAAAGCAAAATAATGCGAACGATTCCATTTAAGTAATGTTCGATAATTTTCATATATCAGATATGACTTACCTTCACCACCATCCGGCTGAATTAGCCATGCTTGAATATCAGCATCAGGTAATGTACCGCGACTATTCGTCATCACACCTAATTGCTGCCATTCAGCTAATGTTTTTCCTTTTTCCGTTTCGGTGCCTTCATAAGTATCAGCCAATAGCTCTGATAACTTAACTGGACGCCCCCACGTATATTCACTATCCCAACCAGACAGTTTTAAATAATTAGCGGCGGAAGCAAATACATCCGCTTTGGTATTCCAGATATCCGCCTTTCCATCATTATTACCATCAACAGCATAAGTCAGGTAAGAGGTTGGCATAAATTGACACTGCCCCATGGCTCCCGCCCAAGAACCTTTCATATCATCAATCGTAATATGACCGTCTTGCAATATTTCTAATGCCGCCATTACTTGTTTACGAAATAATGCTTCACGGCGACCATCATAAGCCAATGTTGTTAATGCTTCGACGACATGGTAATTACCTTGGATTTTACCAAAATTACTTTCAACACCCCATAACGCGACAATAAACCGTGGTTGCACACCATATTGTTTACCTATACGTTCGAGTTCAACTTTATTTTGTTGATAAAGCTGATTAGCTTGCTTTACTTTCCAATCAGGCACTGCACGAGTAATATATTGCTCTAATGACAGTTTCTTCTCAGGTTGATTATTATCAGCTTTAACAGCACGAGCGGTATATTTAATACCATCAAACGCAGCATTAATTATTGGCTCTGAAATACCATTCCCACGCGCTTCTACTTTTAATTTATCTACGTAGGCATCGAATCCTTCTTCACTGGCAAACGCAGAAGAGGACAATCCCATTCCCATGGCAACAAAAATCGATATCAAACGCTTATGCATAATAGCCTTATTTTATTATTTAGCGGCTTTATCAGCCTTATATTGTTCCAATAAATTAGTCACTGGTGGCGGTACTTGTAAATAAAAGCCGACAGTACGTAATGCCTCTTTTACTTTCTCCACATCAGCCAGTGCTAATGTTCTTCCCTCAAGTTTGATCACCATCACAAATTGAGGTTTACCAAATGTAGACATTAATTGTGTGGGTACATCCGCAAAATCATCTTTTTTATTAATGTATAAATAAGTATTGTCTTTTTTTAAACTTTTGTAGATTGAACACAACATATAATTAGCCTATTTCATTTATGCGCCATACATTTCAGAACACTATTACGAGCAATCATTCACTATTGACTCAGTTTTAAGTAAATAGTGTGAGAAGTTTGTCTGAAAAACAAACGTCAGAGCAAGGATAGCTTGCCCCTAACGACGAGTGAATATACCATGCTAGTACCTTTGTGATAATGAACTAAATGGTTAATTTAAAATCTTAGCCATAATATACCTATGACCAAGATAGCAGAACTAAAAGGGAGCTCGTTCACGCTCTCTGCACTTCATTTAGTTGATAATGACATTAGTAAAGTAACTAATCAGCTAAAAGATAAAGTTGAACTCGCTCCCAATTTTTTCGCATCAGCGCCAGTTGTGATAGATATATCACAAGTTGATACTGAGATTAACTTTGAGCAACTAAAAACGGGCATTATTGACGCTGGAATGATCCCTGTTGGTATCGGTGGCTGCAAAAATAAAACACAGCAAACACAAGCAAAAGCCGCTGGTTTTGCTATTATGAATGCGGCAAGACCTGTTAAAGATGAGCCATCTGAATTTTTAGCTGAAACATTAGATACCCCAGCAAGTACAGATAAAGAACCAACATTAATTATCCGTACCCCGGTTCGTTCCGGACAACAAATTTATGCTCGTAATCGTGATCTCGTTATTCTCAGTAATGTTAGTGCTGGTGCAGAAATTCTTTCAGATGGTTGTATCCATATTTATGGCACATTACGTGGACGCGCTATTGCGGGTGCAAGTGGTGAAAAGAGTGCGACAATTTTCTGTCAAAACTTACAATCTGAACTAATTTCTGTTGCAGGGAACTACTGGCTGAGTGATAACATTCAGGAAGAGTTTTGGGGCAAAGGTGTTGTCATATCTCTTGAAGACAATAATCTCAGTATAGAACACCTGGCTTTATAAAAAGTTTTAATAAAGGAATTGAGTAAATGGCACGAATTATCGTTGTTACCTCAGGTAAAGGCGGCGTTGGTAAAACAACATCAAGTGCTGCTCTTGCATCTGGTCTGGCACTGAGCGGTAAAAAAACTGCAGTCATCGATTTTGATATCGGCCTGCGTAACCTCGATCTCATTATGGGTTGTGAACGCCGTGTCGTTTATGACTTTGTTAATGTTATTAATGGCGAAGCAAATCTAAGTCAGGCGTTAATTAAAGACAAGCGCGTTGATAACTTATTTGTATTACCAGCATCACAAACACGCGATAAAGATGCATTATCTCGTAATGGTGTTGAAAAAGTATTTAAAGAACTGGCTAAAATGGGTTTCGATTTTATTATCTGTGACTCACCTGCAGGTATTGAAACCGGCGCCCTAATGGCGCTGTATTTTGCCGATGAAGCAATTGTAACCACGAACCCAGAAGTTTCTTCAGTTCGTGACTCAGACCGTATTCTAGGTATTCTAGATTCTAAGTCTCGTCGTGCAGAAAAAGGCCGCGAGCCGGTTAAACAACATCTTTTACTTACACGTTACAACCCTGCCCGCGTTAATCAAGGTGAAATGCTAAGTGTGCAAGATGTCGAAGAAATCCTTCACATTCCACTACTCGGTGTTATTCCTGAAAGCCAAGCAGTATTGAATGCATCCAACAAAGGTGAACCTGTTATCTTTGATAAAGGTTCCGATGCAGGCCTAGCCTATGAAGACACAGTTGCACGTTTACTTGGTGAAGAACGTCCTTTCCGTTTCTTAGAAGAAGAAAAGAAAGGCTTCCTAAAACGTCTATTTGGAGGCTAATTGACTATGGCACTGCTCGAGTTTTTTCGTCCTAAAAGAGCGAAAACTGCAAATGTAGCAAAAGAACGGTTACAAATTATTGTTGCTGAAAGACGTAGTGCTGGACAAAAATCCCCAGCCTACTTACCCCAATTGAAGCGCGATATTTTAGCGGTTATTAGTAAATATGTTCAAATCAATCCTGAACATGTTTCAGTAAATCTAGATCATAACGGTGATGAGTTATCGGTACTAGAACTTAACGTCACGTTACCTGACGAAGAAAAATAAAAAATCCCCGTTAAGTAACACTTAGCGGGGATTTTCTTTTCTAACCTAGCACTTATTTTTCATCAAGTATTGATAACACTCGTGTTTCAAATAAACTTTGACGCCAATTTTTAAGCATTTCGGGACGCTTTTCATCAGCGCGTTGATGTTTCCACGCCCATGATAACAATTGATGAATCTGCTTTTTAGACGCTAAAAACTCAGGTGCTAATCCTGTTGTTTTTTCAACGTCAGTCACCACATCTTTTAAACGCTTCACCATTTGCTTGTAACCAGGAAAATCAACCAGACGATCTATTTTTTGTGGATAATTAGCACAATTAATCGCATCGCAGTCATGGACCATTTTTAATAAACGATTACCATGGCGCTGAATTTCCATTGGTTCAAACCCTTCTTTTTCAAGCGTTGAACGTGACTTTATTTCTAAATGCGCCAGTTTCCATAAATGTAACTCTTTAACAATAAAGTTAAGTGCAATATCGCGCTTTCTTGCTTCACGTACACGCCAAGCTGCCAATTGCTGTAATATAGCCAATTGTTTTGGATTTAACTGCCAAGCATTTTTAATATCAAGATACGCTTTATTCGGATCTAGAACTTTAGTACGACGTAACATAATGGTATTACATTCTTGCTGTAACGCATCCATATACCCTGCCGCCTCAACTTTCGCTAATAGCGTTTCATATAAGGGTTTAAGGTAATGTACATCCGCCGCCGCATAATCAAGTTGTTTATCGGTTAACGGTCGAGCTAACCAATTGGTACGCGCTTCACCTTTATCAAGTTCAACACCAACATATTCTTTAACTAATGCACCGAAACCCGTTGAAATACCATGGCCTAAAAACGCAGCCATAATTTGGGTATCAAGCATAGGCACTGGTAAACAGCCTGCATGATGCTGAAAAACTTCAAGATCTTCACCACAAGCATGCAAAACTTTAATCACGGCTTGATTTCGTAATAAATCCCATAGAGGTGTCATATCTTCCACTTCAAGTGGATCGATAAGTGATAAATATTCACCATCAAACATTTGAATCAGACCTAAACGAGGGTAAAGCGTTCGCGTACGTACAAATTCAGTATCAAGCATAACAGCAGTATGCTGACATGCTAACTCACACCGTAGGCGAAGTTGCTCAGTTGTTGTAACAATCTCGAAATTCACAATGTACCCTTTGATGACAGAACGACCCCGTTTTAGAGTCTATTAAATATTTTATAGTAAAATGCCGGCATAAAAGCCGGCATTAGATACGTGCTAGCACAATCAGTTGCTACTATTTTATCAAACCGACATTATATTATGTCAGTAAAGATATTATTTCGGTGTTTGTAGGTTTTTCTTGTCCGACTCTTCACGTAAGACACGACGCAAAATTTTACCTACGTTAGTCTTTGGTAATTCATCCATAAATTCAATAATTTTAGGAATCTTATAGCCAGTTAAATGCTGACGACAATGCGCAATCAATTCCTCACGCGTTAAGCTATCGTCACGTTTAACCACGCAAAGTTTAACCACTTCACCTGACACTTCATGCGCTTGACCAATGGCTGCAACTTCAAGCACTTTATCGTGCAGTGCTACCACATCTTCAATCTCATTAGGGTAGACGTTAAATCCAGACACTAGAATCATGTCTTTCTTACGGTCAACAATGTGTAAGAAGCCTTCATCATCGAATTTGACGATATCACCCGTAGAAAGCCAACCATCATCGGTTAACACTTCTTTGGTCGCTTCTGGGTGCTGCCAATAGCCTTTCATGACCTGCGGCCCACGAACTTGTAGCTCACCCACTTGATCAATACCAACGACATTACCTTCATCATCAACCATACGTACTTCAGTTGATGGTACGGGTAAGCCAATAGAACCATTATAGTAGGTTAAGTTATACGGGTAAGCAGCAACTAACGGTGAACACTCGGTTAAACCATAACCTTCAAGTAAATAATTACCGGTGATTTTTTGCCATTTTTCAGCAACAGCACGTTGAACGGCCATCCCGCCACCCACAGAAAGGTGAAGATTACTAAAGTCTAATTTATGGAAATCTTGGTTATTTACTAACGCATTAAATAAGGTATTTACGCCAGTAATGGCAGAAAACGGATAGCGTTGTAACTCTTTGATGAACGTTGGAATATCACGAGGGTTAGTGATCAATAAGTTTTGACCGCCCATTTCCATTAATAGTAAGCAGTTTACTGTTAATGCAAATACATGGTATAGCGGCAGTGCCGTCACGATTAATTCGCGTCCTTCCGTCAGCACAGGACCATAAGCCCCTTTTGCCTGCATGACGTTAGAGACCATATTATGGTGAGTCAGAATTGCACCTTTAGCAACACCTGTTGTACCGCCAGTATATTGCAAAAATGCCATGTCATCGCCAGTAATAAACGGCTTAACATATTGCATTCGACGTCCTTTGCGCAAGGCAATACGCATTGATGTCGCATGAGGCAGATGGTATGACGGTACCATTTTTTTAATGTATTTCACCACGAAGTTAACTAATGTTCCCTTCGGACGAGACAATTGATCGCCAAGACTGGTTAGAATAACATGCTTAACACAGGTTTTTTTAGCTACAGCTTCTAGCGTATGTGCGAAGTTAGACACAATAACAATCGCTTTCGCGCCAGAATCGTTAAGTTGGTGCTCTAATTCTCGCGGTGTATAAAGCGGATTAACATTTACTACAACGCAACCTGCACGCAAAATACCAAACAATGCAATCGGATATTGCAGTAAGTTTGGCATCATAATAGCAACACGATCACCTTTTTGGAGTTTAAGCTCATTTTGTAAGTATGCAGCAAATGCACGGCTACGTTCTTCCAACTTGCGGAAGGTCATAACCTGCCCCATGTTGATAAATGCCGTTTGATCTGCATATTTACGTACAGACTGTTCAAACATGTCGACCAAAGATGAATATTCATCAGGGTTAATTTCTGCCGGTACATCGTCCGGATAGCGGCTAAGCCAAACCTTATCCACGTGCACTCTCCTTATAATTAGACTGCGGTGCGTGTCTATAAACTAGTAAAACTATAATGATATAAACAAAGCGAATATTTACATTAGCATTACAGCATATTTAATTTTTGATTAGAATTTGAGAAATATAACCTAGCGTTAAAAATTTGATGCCAAGCATAAAACACAATTATTAATCGAATTTAGTGGGGATAAATGTTCGAATATGGCGATAAACACCTTTCGAACTTTGTAAATGACAATGATGTCCCCCAGACACCACCACTTGCGTAAAATCGTTAATATTCCATCCACGGCCATCGCTATTGTGAAGAGAGCTATAACCATGATCACCAATAATGGATAATACTGGTGCTTGGATACTACTCAACAACACTTGTGCATGTTGCTGTGCCATACGATATAACGAATCACAACGAAGACGAGGATCATGACGCCAATACCAACGTCCATCACGTTCAATTGTTGCTCTTGTTACTACAGCTTCCAATAACGATGCGGGCAACCGATTAACGGCGGCGCGAAGCGTTAATGCTTCTGCAAATGTCGCCATCGAACGCTGTTTTAAACGCAGCTGTTGTTGGCGATAACGTTGACGACTAACAATACCCATCCGTAGCCGTTCTACTGCCATTTGAGGTGGCTCTGTTAATGGTGATAACCCTTCAATCAGTATGATTTTATCGACATATTCAGGAAATACCGCGGCATAACAGCCAGCAACAATAGCCCCAAGAGAATGACCAATAATATGTACTTTTTCACACTTTAGCTGGGTGATAACTTGATGCAAATCATCAATATAATCAACAAAATGATAATAATTATCCGCACTTTTATAATCTGATTTTCCATGTCCTGGCCAATCAAGTGCAATCACATCATAATCTTTGGTTAACAATGTCCATAACGAGGCAAACGTCGCGGCGTTATCTTGCCAACCATGCAGTAATAGCAATACTGGTTTTGAGGTCAGCCTTACTGTGGTTATATCAACGCTGCTACAAGCAGCAAGATTATACTCAGCTAATGTAAAAGTGACTTCTCTCATCACAATGATGGTACTACTCTCTCAACGATACGCCCGTTAATACCAAAATTAGGCATCATAAAATCACTGCCCCACGGATCACAATTAAAAGAATAACAAGGTTGACGCCCCCATAAAGGATCATCTAATTGGATCTGTTGCTGCACGTGCCACAATTGTTCACCAGCGACGTGTACAATAGGAAAAGTATAAGGGTATTTACCTATCTTTCCTTGTTCATCACCAGAAAATTGTCCCACAACCGTCAGTAGACGTCCTTTTGCATATTCAAGCGGCTCTAAAAAACCATGAATATACGCAATAAACCGTCCTTGAGATTGTGCATTCAGTATTGGACGACCATCTGCCGTTAATGGCATCGCAACCATTTCAATGCGTGTTTGCTGCTGTTCATTACGAATCGAAGCAATCACCCCCCAAGACGGACCTCTTTATTTTGGTTTACCTGTGGGTGTTGTAGAATCACCGTTAAATCAGTAATGGGATCTTTCGATTTCGTTACCAACGTTGCAGGTAAGTTGGCGCAGCCTACCATAAACACTAATATCACCCCAAGAAATAGCTTACCAAACATCTAAAACCTCCGCATATTTGTTTAATAACTCAACAAAAAATAACATATCTCACTGCTTTATTACTATATCAACCTATGCACGATGTCTATTTCTTCAATATTATGTCTCGTCAGATCACACTAAAAAGCATCGACACCTAAGCCGGCTGTAATCCGCGACTTGGTCGTGTTAATAGTAATATTTCAAGAGGAATTAACGGTATGTTAGAGATTCTTGATGAATCATCAATAACAAAAATATAAACGAGGAGATGAGAGAGAAGAAAAAAAAGATACGACAACCGCTTCACTGCTGATGGTATCTATACTCAGATAAGTGCTACCTAAGAGATAAGATAATTATCAATATTATGATCAATTAAAGATACGAAGAGTGACAACATAGACTATCACTCTTCGTCTTAATTTACATGACTAAATCAACAACAGATATCAACGCTGATTTAAAGTCAAATTACTCACGACCCGGTAATTTTTTCCACGTCACAGTATCACGTAAATATACTGGGCTTGCTGCTTCTGCGGTAACAATTTCACCACGAGCAAATGCATATTTAGCTAAATGCATCATATCTTGTGAATCAGGATATAGCACACTGCCTAATTGGGCTTTAAACGGCAATTGACTTAGCAGTTCAGGATAAGCTTCCCACCCTGTACCCGCCGTTAGCCATGTATTTTGATCGGCCTGCACATTGGCCAATAAAACATCAGGGGCAATCACTTGCTCATTACCCAACAATAGCCAATCGCCATCTGTTTTACGCTGGTATTGAGCCCAGTAAAGCTCCCCCATACGTGCATCAATAGCGGTTAACACATGCTCTGCTTGGTGTAAGCGGAATGAACCTTGTGCCATTGCAGCCAAAGTAGACACACCAATCATTGGTAAGTTAGCACCAAAGGCTAAACCTTGCGCAATACCAATACCAATACGAACACCCGTAAAGCTACCTGGTCCACGCCCATAAGCGAGTGCATCAAGCTGCTTTAATTTAATACCAGCGTCTGCCAGTACCGCATCAATCATAGGTAAAATTTTCGTGGTGTGCTCACGAGGAGCATATTCACAACGAGAAATAACGTCATCGCCGATCATCAGCGCGACAGAACAGTTTTCAGTTGCAGTATCTACTGCCAGAATTTTGGTGCTCATTCAAGCCTCTGAATGTTGGATATCGTCACTTACGGATACCTGAGTATCGGTTAAGTTTGACAAAAATTCGCTAACCCCTGCAACACTACGCGTGCGTGGAATTGGCGGTAAACTTCTCAAAAATACAGCGCCATAAGCACGAGTAACTAAACGATTATCGCAAATCACTAATACCCCTTTATCTTGAGTATCACGAATCAATCGACCCACACCTTGCTTTAAGGTGATCACTGCATCAGGTACTTGTACCTCAGCAAAGGGATCACCACCTCGTAGGCGGCAGTCTTCAATACGTGCTTTTAATAACGGATCATCTGGTGCTGTAAATGGTAATTTGTCTATGATAACACAGCTAAGGGCTTGGCCTCTAACATCAATACCCTCCCAAAATGCCCCTGTTGCCACTAATAACGCATTACCTCGCTCAAGATATTCAGCCAACAGCTTTTGTTTACTGGTTTCACCTTGGGCTAATACGGGTAAATCGAGTCGCGCTCGAAAGCCTTCAGCAAGATCGCGTACCATTTGATGCGAAGTACAAAGAAAGAAACAACGGCCATCATTGGCTTCAATAATCGGCGTGAGCATTTCAACTAATTTATCGGCTAATCCATAGCTATTTGGCTCAGGTAAATGCCGCGGCACACACAACAAAGCTTGGCTTGCATAATCAAATGGACTTTCTAATGAAAACTGTTGTTTGGGTTGTAAACCTAAACGATGGCAAAAATGACTAAAATCATCATCAACAGCGAGGGTTGCTGACGTGAAAATCCATGCTCCTTTTTGCTCTTTCATTCGTTCACTGAACTTATCTGCGACTGATAACGGTGTAATATTCAAACTAAACTGGCGCGGTGTACACTCATACCAATACGAATAACCAATAATACTGGTATCAACAACCCGTTTTAAACGCGCTTTTAATAACGCTGCTCGTTCAAAGGCAGCATCTAATAATTGACTACGCCCTAAAGCTAATTTCAATACATCATAAATTAAATCAAGCGCATCATTTAGACGCACTAATTCACGTTGCACGGCAGGGGTTCGTGATGCTTCTCGCCAATTGCCTCGAAAACCGGGATCACCTAAAATAATCCGCATTTCAAACGCAGCCTGCTGTAAACGGGCTGCTGCTTTTTGCAGTTGGCGCATGTCTTTTGCTTCAGTGCGATAACCAATTTCAATGTCTTTTGCTAATTCAATTAATTGGCGACTAGAAAGGTTCTGACCAAAATATTGACTGGCAATATCTGGCATTTGATGGGCTTCATCAAAGATAAACACTTCCGCTTCTGGGATCAATTCACCAAAGCCATTATCTTTCATTGCTAAGTCAGCCAAAAATAAATGATGATTGACCACCACAATATCAGCTTCCATGGCTTTGCGGCGAGCCTTTACAACAAAACAGTCATCAAAAGACGGGCATTCACGGCCAAGGCAATTATCATTGGTTGAGGTGATCATGGGGATCACTGGACTATCTTCTGCGATATCTTCACATTCACCCAGATCACCCGTTTTCGATGCCGATGACCATTGACGGGTTTTAATTAATAAACTGAGCATTATGGGATCAGAATGATCGCCATGACTTTCGGTTATCTGGCGGCTAAGGCGATCAACACACAAATAGTTTGAGCGTCCTTTTAATAACGCTACTCGCCCTGTAAACCCCAAGGCTCTCGCCATTAAAGGTAAGTCACGATGAAATAACTGTTCTTGCAGGTTCTTTGAGCCAGTACTGATAATGGTTTTCTTACCGCTAACTAAGGCAGGCACAAGATAGGCAAATGTTTTACCCGTCCCCGTACCCGCCTCGACCACTAATTGTGATTGCTGTTTAATTGCATCAGCAACCGCTTTTGTCATATCAATTTGAGATTGTCGGGCTTGAAATCCGGGAATGGCTTTATCTAACGCACCACCAGCGGCAAAAAACTTAGCTATCATTTACTTCGCACTATTGGTTATTTATACAGTATCAATGGATCTATTATGCCTATTTTATTACCTTACGACCACCCATGCCCACGGCTATTTCTTGATGATGAAACAGCCGCTCTAATAAACTATTTGACCCCAACATAGAATTAGCGTCATAGTGATAAATTATGATTTTTAGGCAGAGCACAACGTTGCCGCCATCAGGAATAGACATGGAAAAGAAAACACTGTTAACGGAATGCCCTGATAATATGGGGCTTATCGCCAAGATTACCAACATCTGTCATAAACATCAGCTCAACATAATTAATAATAAAGAGTATGTTGATAACGCTAAAAATCACTTCTTCATGCGTACTGATCTCGAAGGATATTTCAATGATGAAACCTTACTGGCTGATCTTGATCGCGCTTTACCCGCTGGTAGCAAGCGTCGCTTAATTAGTTCTGAGCGTAAAAAAATCGTCATTATGGTTACCAAAGAAGCCCATTGCTTAGGGGATATTTTGGTAAAAACATTTGATGGTTCATTAGATATTGAGATAGCCGCTGTCGTAGGTAATTATGACAAACTTCAAAATTTAACCGAAAAATTTGATGTGCCATTTCATCATGTTTGCCATGAAGGGCTCACACGTGAGCAACATGAAACAAAACTACTGGCCGCAATACAACAATATTCACCTAATTATGTGGTGCTAGCGAAATACATGCGTATTCTCACGCCTAATTTTGTGGCGCAGTTTCCACATAAAATCATTAATATTCATCACAGTTTTCTACCGGCATTTATCGGTGCAAAGCCTTACCAGCAAGCCTTTGAGCGTGGGGTGAAAATTATTGGAGCAACGGCTCACTTTGTCACTAATGATCTTGATGAAGGTCAAATCATTACTCAAAACGTAATTCCGGTTGATCACACGTTCAGTGCTGAAGAAATGGCAAAATCGGGGCGTGATGTAGAAAAATCAGTATTGAGCAAAGCGCTAGGCTTAGTGGTCGATGATCGCGTATTTGTTTACGGTAACCGTACTGTGATTCTTTAAAGAATAAATAAATTTAACCATGCCACAGCTTGATTTAGCTGTGGCATTTTTTTGCTTAATTTGCGGTGACAGAATCCGTTACCGTTGTTCACTCGCAATCACTGCGGCTAAAGAGTGCGAATGTAATTTAATGCATATATTGTCTTTTTTAAATGCATAGGTTGGATTCGGTAAACGTTCATGTTTACCCGTTGGAGAACTGGCTTTAACTTTAATACCCTTCGTGGCTAGCTGCTGCCAATCTAAGGCTGGAAATGCTGTATTGATTGTTTGTTGTAATTGTTCAATCGACATGGCATTACCTGGAATAACAAACTCCACATGTTCCCACCCTTGCTGCGGGTAAACTTTATCACTGGGATAAGGTAACTCTAATGCTTCAATCGTCCAATCACCAACTTGTAGCGGCTCATCAAGCCCAATCACTACAATAGGTCGACCATTGATGATCGCCTTTGACCATTCAGTACCATAGGCTAACCATGCCTGATGCAGCTCTAGTGCAATATCCTGCGAATTAACCCGCAATGCAATATGATCTGCTACATACGATGACAGTGAAATTCCGATCTCGTCAGCCAAGCAAATAATGCGATTCATAAAAATAGGTAAATCAGCTAACATTTGCTCAGGATGTAATCCCAATTGTTTCAAATTTTGCATTTCGCCACTCCAATCATGTAACATTTAATAAACAATCGCATAATTACTCACACTTTCCGCATTACCTGTGGCGAACCTATCACAAGGTAAGCCTTATCAGTGCTGAATTTTGGCTTTATTTTAGCCTATTTGAAAAACTTTAAAAAAAATTGCTTACAATCTCTTTTTCCAGTTGCCAAAGTACCTAACTATGTGGGTATTATTAGGGTAACGCACGCTGCTTATTCAAGATATTGGTGTTTTAACTAAATGAACACCACCATCAAAAAATACTCACGTAGCTTTGGTCGATTTTTTAGTTAAGCAAAAAACACTTTAGCTCCATGAGTATTTTTGACGGCATATCTTGCTATATGCAGACGTTTTTGCCACATATATATGATTGGCGTTACAAACGATTAAGGAACAGCGAGTGAATATTCAAGCACTTATTAATAATAAAGTATCACAAGCATTAGAAGCTGCAGGCGCACCTGCCGGTAGTCCAGCAGCAGTTCGTCAGTCAGCAAAAGTACAATTTGGTGATTACCAAGCAAACGGTGTAATGGGCGTAGCTAAAAAATTGGGTATGAATCCACGTGAATTCGCTCAAAAAGTTATCGACTGCCTAGAATTAGACGGTATTGCTGAGAAAGTTGAAATTGCAGGCCCAGGTTTTATCAATATTTTCCTTGATAAAGCGTGGCTAGCCGCTCGCGGTGAAGAAGCATTAGCAAGCGAACGTCTAGCAGTTAATACTGATGAAGCTCAAACTATTGTTGTTGACTATTCAGCGCCTAACGTAGCAAAAGAAATGCACGTAGGTCACTTACGTTCAACCATCATCGGTGATGCTGTTGTACGTACCCTAGAGTTTTTAGGTCACAATGTTATCCGTGCTAACCACCTTGGCGACTGGGGTACCCAATTTGGTATGCTTATCGCTAACATGCAGCGTAAAGAGAAACAAGGTAGCGATGTTTCAATGAACATCAGCGATCTTGAAGGTTTCTACCGTGAATCAAAAGTGCTTTATGATGAAGACGAAGAGTTTGGTGTAACAGCACGTAACTTCGTTGTTCGTCTACAAAGCGGTGACGAATACTGCCTTGATAAATGGCGTCAACTTGTTGCTATTACACTGAAGCAAAACCAACGTAACTACGATCGTCTAAGCGTGTCATTAACTGATGCGAACGTGATGGGTGAGTCAATGTACAACGACATGCTTGCACCTGTTGTTGCTGATCTTAAAGAGCAAGGTCTAGCAGTAGAAAGTGATGGCGCAACGGTTGTTTTCCTTGATGAATACAAGAACAAAGACGGCGATCCAATGGGTGTTATCATCCAAAAACGTGATGGCGGCTATTTATACACCACCACAGATATTGCTTGTGCTAAATACCGTTATGAGCAATTACACGCTGATCGTGTACTGTACTTTATTGACTCTCGTCAACATCAACACCTAATGATGGCTTGGTCTATCGTTCGTAAAGCGGGTTATGTACCAGAGGAAGTGTCTCTAGAGCACCACGCATTTGGTATGATGCTAGGTAAAGATGGCCGTCCATTTAAGACTCGTGCTGGCGGTACTGTTCGTCTTGCTGATCTTCTTGATGAAGCAGAAGAGCGTGCAAACAAGCTAATCGAAGAGAAGAACCCAGAACTAAGTGCTGAAGAAAAAGCAAAAATTGCGACAACTGTTGCAATGGCTGCAGTTAAGTACTCTGATCTTTCTAAGCACCGTACCACAGACTACATCTTCGACTGGGATAACATGCTTGCATTTGAAGGTAACACTGCACCATACATGCAGTATGCTTACACTCGTGTAGCGTCTATCTTTAAGCGTGCAAACGTTGAACTAAAAGATCTAACATGCCCTATCGTTATCAATGACGAGAAAGAGCAAGCATTATTGTCTAAGTTACTTCAATTTGAAGAAGCTGTTCAATCTGTAGCGCGTGAAGGTCAACCACACCTAATGTGTACTTACCTGTTTGAACTTGCAGGTCTGTTCTCTAGCTTCTACGAAGCATGTCCAATTCTTAACGCTGAAGAAGCCGTTAAGCAAAGCCGCTTAAAGTTAGCACTACTAACCGCTAACACAATTAAGAAAGGCTTGGATCTACTAGGTATTGAAACGCTAGAGCGTATGTAATTACTCTTTATTGTAATAGCTACTTATAGCACTAGTGACTTATTTCACTCATAACTGATAGAAGTAGCGACATAACAAAAAGCCTTCATGAATGAAGGCTTTTTTAATGCAACAAAATCTAACGCTTATTGCCCGAATCGTAAGCCGCCACCATGTAACCATGTCAGTTCTTTTTTAGTAGATAACCGCCCTTTCACTGCATTTCGATGTGGAAAACGCCCAAACTCTCTAATCACCTGAAAATGACTATTGGCAAAATCATAAAAACCATCAAACACTGCAACGTTCTCAAGTTGTACATGCTTACGCAGTAAATCAAATCGAAATACGCTTTCTTCTTGATCTTCTAAATCTTCAGAATGCTCTAGTGGTAAATAAAAGAACACCCGTTCAATTGCGGTAAGTTCAGCATCTTGATTGAGGGCTAAGCCTCGTTTACAAATAGCTAATGCTAATAGATCATACCGAAAAGCCGCATTCAATCCGCGATAAATATTACGTGGGAATTGATCTAATAAAATAATTAAAGCAAGACGACCATGCGCGGTATCACTCCAATAATTAAGCTCGCCATTACCCGCCATACTAACCCAACGTTGAAACTGAGAAATAATTTCGGCATCAACATCAGCTCCCCCTAAAAACCACAGTGGCTGTTTATTGTCACGGGTCACTTCACCGTTTAGCTCACCAAACCAGTAATCAAGAATAAATTGATATTCAGCTACCATTTAAGCCCCCATTAAGACACGCTAACCACAATTTTATAGGATAATCATTCTCTATTAAGCAACGATTTTATATCCCCTAAAGGATAATACCAATTACGCTAAATTAAGCTTACTATAATAAATAATGCTCAAGCTTGTGAGCTAGAATGTACTGTTAAGGAATAATTACATGAGTTTCACTCTTCATCCTCGATTAATGGCAGATACAACGGTACTTGGCGATTTACCTTTATCACAAGTATTACTGGTAAAAGAAGCCCTTGGACCCTGGCTTATTTTAGTGCCTCGCTATGACGCACTGCGCGAAATTCACCATTTATCAGAACAAGATCAACAACAACTGATGCGTGAATCATCCGCCGTTGCGGCCTTATTAGAGCAAGACTATCAAGCCGAAAAAATCAATATCGGTGCACTCGGTAATCTTGTACCTCAGCTTCATATCCATCATATCGCCCGTTTTAGTGATGATATTGCATGGCCTGGCCCTATCTGGGGAAACACCAAAGGTATTCAACGTAACGAAGAAGTGCAGCACGCTCTCGCTGAAGAGTTACGCCAAGAACTCAGTAACATCGCAGGTTTTACTGCGATCAATTAAACCATGATGAAGCGCAGCCCACTGAGTTGCGCTCATTCTAAGTATCGCGGATCGAGCATCATTCACTTATTTCAGATACAAAAAAACAGCCCGCAGGCTGTTTTTATTATCACTGTTATAGGTTAACGCATCACCGTCACTGACAGCTCATTAGCGGCTAAGCATCGATACCAGACATCTTTAGCTGATTGGCAACATTGGGTGCTATCACAACCAATTAATTCTTTACCTATCGTCCCTTTGCGTACCCAAACAGCAAGCATCGCATCAACGCCATCCTCTGACATACCAAAATGAAGTGCAAGTTGCTTACGACTCGCGCGCCCATGTTGATCAATATATTGTTTTAATTGTTGTAAAATCATTCAAACAATAACCCTTCTAAGTGAGACTGCTTTTTACCTTGTCGTTTCATCAAGAAGTAGATCCCGATATTGATGACAATGAAGAATGCAATCCAAAACGAGCTACTGGCTGGATGTAGAGCAAAATCTGCAATTTGATAGAACAATGTCGCAAAAGTATAGGCCAGTAACATCGTCCAACCTGCAATAAAACCAGCAAACGGTTTACCAAACTCACGTACATATGCTCCCATTGCCGCAGCACATGGCGTATAAAGTAAAATGAATATCAGGTAAGACATTGCAGCAGCACCACTCACAAATCGTGACTGAATATTACCAAAAACAGACTGATCAACACCTTGCTCTTCAGCAACCGCTGATGTGTTATCAAGATCGCCAACTTCAATACCTAAAGGATCACTGAAACTTAACGCCGATAAATTATCGCCAATAGAAGCAACCGCTTCTTTTAAACTACCAATAAGATCATACTCTTCACTCTTACCGTCAAGTGCTGGCGCATATAAGCTATTTAATGTACCCACTACCGCTTCTTTAGCAAAAATACCCGTAATAATACCTACCGTTGCTGGCCAATTATCTGCTTTAACACCAATGGGTTCTAATACTGGAGTAACCACTTGTGCAACACGCGACAACACTGATTTTGAAGTATCTTCATTACCAAATGAGCCATCAGTACCCAATGAATTGAAGAAACTTAAAATAGTCACAACCACAACAATCGTTTTACCGGCACCAAACACAAAACGCTTTAGCTTCTGCCATGTTTTAATAACAACATTACGTATTGTCGGTAATTCATAATTCGGCATTTCCATGATAAAGCTGTCGCTTGCACCCGGATAAAGCGTGTTACGTAAAATAAGCCCCGTCATTACCGCTGCAACAATACCTAAAATATATAAAGCAAAAACAACATTTTGACCATTGTCAGGAAAAAAAGCAGCTGTAAATAATGCATATACAGGTAAACGTGCACCACATGACATAAACGGAGCCATTGCTGCTGCAAGTTTGCGCTCACGTTCTTGTTCTAAAGTACGGGTCGCCATAATTGCGGGTACGTTACAGCCAAAACCAAGCACCAGTGGAACAAACGCTTTACCCGGTAAGCCCACTTTTTGCATCACTTTATCAAGCACGAAAGCAGCGCGAGCCATATAACCCGAACTTTCCAGTACCGCGAGGAAAAGATATAGGCAAGCAATAACGGGAATAAAGGTCGCAACCGTTTGAATACCACCACCAATACCATTAGCAATAATAGTCACTAACCAGACAGGTAAGTGGTTATCTAATAAATAATGACCGCCATCAACTAACACAGCACCGAAACTAATATCAAAAAAGTCGATAAATGCACTGCCTATGTTAATCGCAAACATAAACATGACGTACATTACAAAGAAGAAAAATGGGATACCAATAGCGCGGTGTAATAATACGCGATCAATTTTGTCGGTTAAACTGTGGCTTAAACGCCCTTCTTGACGACGTACTTTCTGGCAGAGTTGATGTAAAAAAGTATAACGTACATCAGCCACTTGAATATCAGCATCAACCAACTCAAGCATTTGGCTACGAATAGTACATGCTTGTTGTTTATGCTCTTCTGATAAAGTGCGGATCACTAACGTGTCATTTTCTAACACTCGAATCGATTGCGCACGAGGATTGAGTTTTTCATTATGTATAAATAATGGCTTTAATTTCTCAACCGCAGCTTCAAAATCATCCCCATAATCAAGTGAAAAATCTGCAACGACAATTCCTTGAATCAGCATTTTATGCAGTTTTGATTTAAATTCGCCAATGCGTTCCATGTTGTTGGCAGACAATGCCACCACAGGACAACCCAAGGCTTTTTCTAATGCTTTAAGATCTAAAACTTGTTGCTGGCGCTTGAGTACATCCATTTTATTAAGCACAACCACCATCGGTCGACCTAATTCACGTAATTGCAACGTCATATATAGACTGCGTTCAAGCGATGATGCATCAACAACATTAATAATAACATCAGCAGGCGTTGTTAAAATCGCTCGTGATGCAATCGCTTCATCAAGACTATTAGCATCATTCGCACTATCAAGATTATAAATGCCAGGAAGATCTGTCAGAGAAAAATCATCTCCATTATGCTGATAACGACCAGTCTTCTTTTCAACAGTGACACCAGCCCAGTTACCTACTTGCTGTTTTGATCCTGTTAATCCATTAAACAGTGTCGTTTTACCGCTATTTGGATTACCAACGGTAAGAATGTCATATTGCATTATTTAACCTCAACTTCTATATCTTCAGCAATTTTTTTACGCAGTGCGATATCAACACCACGCACTCGGACCTGAAGGGGATCACCTAATGGGGCTAAACGTACCACAGTGATTTCAGTATGCGGTAACAGCCCCATGACCATTAATTTTTTTCGCGTTACAGCAGGTAACGCAGACATATTAATCACTGTACCGCTGTGACCACACGACATCTCTGACAGTTTCATAACTAAATGGCTACCTTAATAAGAATTGTTTTCATTACGATATGGCGAATTTTACACTTTGATACGAAATTAGTCTTGTCTTAAATCAATTATTCCACCACTGATTTTAAATAATCGTTATCACTTATTAATGGTACCTTTTCGCTATAAATAACTAATAATTTCGCATTATCATTCTTTCTGTATTATTTATTGCACGCATAAAAAAAGCGTACCTCTCGGTACGCTTTAAGAACAACTGCTTATGATTATTTTAACTCGGCATCTGTGCGCTTAATTGTTTTTTATATGCTTTAACATTACGCATAAATTGGGTTCGAGTACTACCCCTTAGCGGCTCAGCTTGTGGCAGTGGCACTTTCATTGCATTAACTGGTCGCCCATTCTTGAGCAATTCAAAATGTAAATGTGGTCCAGTTGAACGCCCCGTATTACCACTTTTTGCAATCTTCTGTCCCATTTTAACTTTATCACCCACTTTGACTTGGCGTTTACTTAAATGCAAATAGCGGGTCATATATTCACGTCCATGCTTAATCACAATGTAATTACCCGCTAACGAGTGATACTGTGATTTAACCACCACTCCATCGCCAGCCGCCAAAATAGTGGTACCTACTGGCACCGCAAAATCAGTACCATTATGTGGAGATCGACGTTTAGTTATAGGGTGCAGACGGTTTGGATTAAATGATGAACTAATCCGATATGCTTTAAGCGTAGGGATACGTTTAAAACCACGATTTAAACTACGTGCATCTTGATCATAAAATTGGTCATCAGCACCACGAGCGATGAAGATCGAATGTCCACGACGTTGGCTTTTATAGTAAAAGGCATTAATTTTACCTTTCCCTACCGCTTTACCATCAATAAATTCACGATCTAATACCACCCCAAATGAGTCACCTTTACGGGCATCTCGACCAATATTCATCTTCCACTGTAGCGCTTTTACTACATTACTAATTTGAGTGGGTGTTAACCCAGCATCACGTGCTGAATTATAAAAACTACCTGATACTCGTCCAGTTAATGTTACTGGTTTAATATCACCTTTTTGCACCACTTCTTCATAACGATAACCTTTTTTACCTAACGTATAGGTATCTGTGACTTTCTTACTGCGGATAATACTCAGTGAAGTCAACTTACCATCAGCATCGACTTCCCATTCAAGTATTTGTCCAACACGTAACATTTGTACTGATTTATTAGCATCAATTAAACGATACATCTCTGATATCGGTAAACCATATTGGGAGAATATAACCCCTAAGGTTTCCCCAGATGACACTCGATGTTTAGATTCTATTTCTGCTTGGGCTTGTACTAATTGTTGCTCAATTTCATCTTTTGGTGCCTGAAATTGAGGGTCATTTTGATCTAAAGATTCCCCCATAGGTTCACTATCGGGTTCTGACAACTCGTATCCCGTAATATTAATGGGAACACTAATAGGGGCTGGTTTTTTAAAACTGGGGAAATGGATTGTATGTTTAGATGGCTGCCATGCAATAGCAGCCACCATCAAAACAGTGGTTGAGAATAATGCGATTTTATGCTGCAACGGTAACATTTTTAATGATGTAACCGCAGCGATATAATATTTCATGATTAATTAAGACACTTACTAAATCGTTCTCCAAGCTCATTCAGAAAACGGACATATCCTCCCTTGCCCTCAACGATATCAGTTGCCATTGGGTCAAGAGTCCCTATTTTTACATTCGTTCCTTTGGTCACAGATTTCACAACAGCGGGTGAAAACTGAGGTTCACTAAAGACACAGTATGCCTCATTATTCGTTAATGCTTGACGAATAGATAACAGTGTTTTCGCTCCCGGACGACGATCCGGTTCAACCGTAAAATGGCCAAGATTATCTAACTTAAATTGTTGTTCAAAATAGCCGTAACCATCATGAAAAACATAGTAGCCTTTATTATTTAACGGCTTTAATTGCTTATTAAGTTGAGAAACAGCTTGCTGAACATCTGTCGTGAATGTAGAAAGATTAGCGGTATATGTATTTTTATGCAATGGATCATACTTGATCAATGCCTTAGTTATGACATTTGCCGCTTGTATCGCTTGCTCCGGACCTAACCATAAATGAGGATCTATGCCCTGATGGTTATGCTGATGACCTTCATGTTCATCTTCATGTCCAGCGTGTTCATCTTCATGCCCAGCGTGCTCTTGCTCATCTTCTGCATAGTAACGAAAACTAATATCGTGTTGTTGACTTAATGCAACATTCTCAGGTTTTGAAGCCATTGTTTTAACTAGAAATGATTCTAATTCAGGCCCAACCCAGACAACAAGATCAGCCTGTTTAAGCTTTCTTACATCTGAAGGACGCAGAGCATAATCATGGGGTGAGGTACCAGCAGGAATAACAAATTCACTGGTCGCTGCGCCTTGAGTTAATTCACTCACGATCAAGTTCAATGGTTTTACCGTCGTCACTACATTAAACGTATCGGTGGCAAATGCAGAACTAGAAGCAATAATAGCAGTGGCACAACAAAGAGAAGCTAAACGGGGCATGATTTTTTCCATAAAATGTAGAGCAGCAAAAATTATTGATTATCAGCAAAGAAATTTTTCTCAATTGACTATAATCAGCGCGTATTAACAGTAACACAAGTAATATAGTGATGTTATAATATAACATCACATCTTGGCAAATTCTTATTTTAAGCACGCTTTATGACAACATTAGTAGAATTACAATCACTAACCGTCGCCTTCTCTGGCCGCAATGTTTTAGATAATATTACGCTCAAACTGGATCGTGGTGAAATCACCACCCTCATTGGTCCAAATGGCGCAGGTAAATCAACCCTTGTTAAAGTGATCACTGGATTGCAAAAACCAACGTTAGGCAAAGTCGTGCGTCAAAAAGGAATTCGCATTGGTTATGTACCACAAAAATTACACCTTAATGACACTTTACCGCTCTCTGTCGATCGGTTTATGCGGTTAGCGGGACGCTATTCTATTGAGCAACGCCGCGAAGCATTAACCATGGTCAATGGTGCGCATTTAATCGAAAGCGATATGCATCGTTTATCTGGTGGTGAAATGCAACGGGTATTATTAGCTCGTGCATTGTTGCAAAAGCCTGATTTATTAGTTTTAGATGAACCCGTTCAAGGGGTTGATGTTACCGGGCAATTAGAACTTTATCGATTAATTCAGCAATTACGTGACTTGCTTAACTGCGCCATATTAATGGTCTCACATGACCTTCACTTAGTAATGGCAAAAACAGATAAAGTGATTTGTTTACAGCATCATATTTGTTGTTCAGGCAACCCTTTTAGTGTCACTAATCACCCTAAATATATCGCCTTATTTGGTCGTCAAGCCAGTGAACAATTAGCGTTATACCAACATCAACATAACCATCAACACGATGACTCAGTAACGCCATCAACATGCTGTAATAATCATCAGGATAGTAATAAATAATGATTGAGTTTCTACTTCCCGCGTTAATTGCAGGTATTGGTATAGCCCTATTAGCAGGTCCTTTGGGATCATTTGTGGTCTGGCGTAAAATGGCCTATTTTGGTGATACGCTGTCACATGCATCATTACTCGGTATAGCCTTAGGTTTTTTGTTTAATATCAACTTAAACCTAGCATTAGTGATTTGTTGTCTCGTACTTGCCGTTCTTCTGGTGACCTTACAAAAACAACGTTATGTCGCAACCGATACTCTACTTGGCATCTTAGCCCATAGTGCATTATCACTTGGCTTAGTCGCGGTGAGTTTTTTAGATAATGTTCGTATTGATTTAATGGCATATTTATTTGGCGATTTACTGGCAGTGACGACTAACGACCTAATGTGGATTTATGGTGGTGGCGCGATTGTGTTAGCACTACTGATCTACTTATGGCGACCATTATTATCAATGACTATCAGCGAAGAAATGGCACAGGTTGAAGGCGTTAATGTCGATTTAATGCGGTTATTATTAATGCTTATGGTTGGTATGGTGATTGCTGTTGCAATGAAATTTGTGGGCGCGTTAATCATTACCTCATTGCTAATTATTCCAGCTGCAACCGCACGTCGTTTTGCTCGTAGTCCAGAATCTATGGCGGTTATTGCTTCGCTTATTGGTTCAATTTCAGTCGTACTCGGACTAGCAATGTCATGGCATTATGACACGCCAGCAGGTCCATCAGTGGTGGTATCAGCGGCTGCGTTATTTATGCTAAGCCAATTTAAACCCACTCAACGTTAACGGCATTAACTACTAATAAAAAAGCCAACAAAAAAACCAATAAAAAAACCCGCATCACATGCTGATAGCGGGTTTTTATATGCTTATCTTTCAATGATTAGATACTGATATTTAATTACCAGTTAGTCACTTCGCGTAATGCTTTACCAATATCGGCTAAGCTTTGAACGGTTTTCACTCCTGCCGCTTCTAGCGCTGCAAATTTTTCATCTGCAGTGCCTTTACCGCCAGAAATAATAGCACCAGCGTGACCCATACGTTTACCCGGAGGCGCTGTCACACCTGCGATGTAAGACACAACCGGTTTAGTGACATTATCTTTAATGTAAGCAGCCGCTTCTTCTTCTGCGGTACCACCGATTTCACCAATCATTACAATCGCTTCTGTCGCTGGGTCATTTTCAAACATTTCAAGAATATCAATGAAGTTTGAACCAGGAATAGGATCACCGCCGATACCCACACAGGTTGATTGGCCAAAGCCTTCATCGGTGGTTTGTTTTACTGCTTCATACGTCAATGTGCCTGAACGAGAGACAATACCCACTTTACCTGCTTTATGAATATGACCAGGCATAATACCAATTTTACATTCATTTGGTGTAATAACACCGGGGCAGTTAGGACCAATCATACGTACGCCAGTGGCATCTAAACGTACTTTAACATCCAGCATATCTAAGGTTGGAATGCCTTCGGTAATCGTTACAATCAGCTCAATACCAGCATCGATAGCTTCTAAAATAGCATCTTTACAAAACGGTGCTGGCACATAAATGACTGTGGCAGTTGCACCCGTTGCTTTAACCGCATCTCGAACGGTATTAAAGACAGGTAATCCTAAGTGCGTAGTTCCCCCTTTACCTGGTGAAACACCACCAACTAACTGAGTACCATAAGCAAGTGCTTGCTCTGAATGGAATGTACCTTGACCACCGGTAAAACCTTGGCAAATCACTTTAGTATTTTTATTAATAAGTACTGACATTATTTACTCTCCGCGGCAGCAACAACTTTCTCAGCGGCTTCTGTTAACGAAGTCGCTGCAATAATATTGAGACCACTATCCGCTAATTTTGCAGCACCTACTTCAGCATTATTACCTTCAAGGCGAACCACCACTGGTACTTTCACGCCCACTTCGGCAATAGCACCAATAATGCCTTCAGCAATAAGATCACAGCGAACAATTCCACCAAAAATATTCACTAAAACAGCTTTAACATTGCTATCTGAAAGAATAATTTTGAAGGCTTCTGTTACACGCTCTTTGGTTGCACCACCACCAACATCAAGGAAGTTTGCGGGTTGACCGCCATGAAGATTAACAATATCCATAGTGCCCATTGCTAAACCTGCACCATTGACCATACAGCCAATATTACCATCAAGGGCAACATAATTGAGTTCCCATTGTGCAGCATGAGCTTCACGCTCATCTTCTTGTGATGGATCGTGCATTTGGCGTAATTTAGGTTGGCGATATAGTGCATTAGCATCAATATTAATTTTACCGTCCAAACACACTAACGTGCCTTCTTGGGTAATAATTAATGGGTTCACTTCAAGCAATGCTAAATCACACTCAGCAAACATGTTGCCAAGCCCTAAGAATATCTTAGTAAATTGCTTTACTTGATCGCCTTGCAAGCCAAGTTTAAAGGCTAATTCACGCCCCTGATAAGGCTGGGGTCCGACTAAAGGATCGATTGCTGCTTTATGAATTAAATGTGGCGTTTCTTCAGCCACTTTTTCAATTTCAACCCCACCTTCAGTCGATGCCATGAAAACAATACGCTGTGAACTGCGATCAACAACCGCGCCAAGATATAATTCATTAGCAATATTAGAAGCGGCTTCTACCAATACTTTAGTTACTGGTTGGCCTGCAGCATCAGTCTGATAAGTCACTAAGTTTTTACCCAACCAATGTTGAGCAAATTGCTTAATACCTTCTTTATTGTCATGTAATTCAACACCACCAGCCTTTCCTCGGCCACCAGCATGAACCTGACATTTTACAACCCATTTTTCACCGCCAATTTTACCTGCGGCTTCTGTTGCTTCTTGTGGGGTATCACAAGCATAGCCTTCAGGCACAGGTAAACCATACTCAGCGAATAGTTGTTTTGCTTGATACTCGTGCAAATTCATAATGTTCTATCCGTTTTTATCCCTTTGGGACTCGTTAAATCCATTTGAGGTATTCTTTGATACCTCTTCATCATTGTGCGTGTTTACTGTTTCTCATTACAGAGAAGAAAGTTAACCGAATAATGAGCACTTACTCGGTTAACTCTTGATGCTCTTATACGTCTAGTAATAAACGTGTTGGATCTTCAAGTAGCTCTTTAATTGTCACTAAGTAGCCCACAGACTCACGGCCATCAACTAAGCGATGATCATAAGAAAGTGCCAGATACATCATTGGCAAAATCTCAACTTGGCCATTAACCGCCATTGGACGATCTTGAATCTTATGCATACCTAAGATTGCAGCTTGTGGCAGGTTGATAATCGGCGTCGACATCAGCGAGCCAAACACACCACCGTTAGTGATAGTAAAATTACCACCAATAAGATCATCAACGGTTAACTTGCCATCTCGACCTTTAATCGCTAAATCACGGATGCCTTTTTCAATTTCAGCCAAACTTAACTTATCACAATCTCGTAACACGGGGGTAACTAAACCGCGCGGAGTTGAAACGGCAATACTGATATCAAAAAAGTTATGATAAACAATATCATCACCATCAATAGATGCATTCACTTCTGGATAACGCTTGAGCGCTTCAACAACAGCTTTAACATAGAAAGACATAAAACCAAGACGAATACCATGGCGCTGCTCAAACACATCTTTATATTGTTTACGCAGATCCATAATTGGCTTCATATTAACTTCATTAAATGTCGTTAACATCGCAGTACTGTTTTTAGCTTCTAATAAACGCTCAGCAACACGTTTACGTAATCGTGTCATTGGTACCCGTTTTTCGCTGCGGTGCGCTAACGGCAGCTCAATCTCAACCGCTACACTTTTGGTGACCGCTGGGACTTCAACGATATTTTTCAAATAACCATCAACATCTTCACGGGTAATTCGACCGCCAACGCCAGTACCTTTCACTTTCTCAGGAGCTAAACCATGCTCACTTAATAAACGGCGCACTGCAGGGCTCAAAGCTTCGCTATTTTCTTCATTTAACGAAGCAGTATTACGTTTAGTCGGTGACGATTCAGAATCTGCAAGCACATCAGATGTTGGTTCACCAGCGACGGCATTCACTTTAATCTTACCAATCAATTGCTTAGTTAATACCGTTGTCCCTTCGATTTCAAAGATAGCTTCTAACACACCATCTTCAGGTGCAGGTACTTCAAGTACAACTTTATCAGTTTCAATATCAACCAAGACTTCATCACGAGTAACAGTATCACCTGGTTGTTTATGCCATGTGGCTACAGTTGCATCAGCAACAGATTCCGGAAGGTCAGGAACCAGAATTTCGATTGTCATATCGGTATTGTCCTTTTGTTCTCGTTCTAGTTATTAGAATGGTCTTGAGATTCAATGGTTAATGCGTCTTCAACTAACGCTTTTTGTTGTTTCAAATGTACTGACATATAACCTACAGCAGGTGATGCTGATGCTGGGCGTCCGGCATAACGTAAATGCGATCCTGCAGGTAGTGCAGAATAGAAGTTATGCTGGCTAGAATACCATGCCCCCTGATTTTGAGGTTCTTCCTGACACCAAACGAAATCAGTCACATGTTGATAATCAGCGATAGCCGCTTCAACATCTTCTTTGGGGAAAGGATACAACTGTTCAATACGTACAATTGCAACATTCGTTTGTTCGTTTTTACGACGCTGCTCTAATAAATCGTAATATACCTTACCAGAACAGAATACTACTCGCTGTACGTCTTGAGCGGGCAATTCATCCACCTCACCAATCGCAGCTAAGAAAGTACCATTGGCTAATTCATCCAATGTTGATGTACATAGCGGATGACGTAACAACGACTTCGGCGACATCACAATCAAAGGTCGACGCATTGGTCGCACAACTTGACGACGAATCATATGGTAAACTTGGGCCGGAGTTGAAGGTACAACTACTTGCATATTTTGTTCAGCACATAATTGCAAATAACGTTCAAGACGAGCCGATGAATGCTCAGGACCTTGGCCTTCATAGCCATGAGGCAACAGCATGGTTAAACCACACATACGGCCCCACTTCTGCTCACCCGAACTAATAAACTGATCCACAACCACTTGAGCACCATTGGCAAAATCACCAAATTGCGCTTCCCAAATAGTTAGTCCACTTGGCTCGGCGGTTGCGTAACCATATTCAAACGCTAGCACTGCTTCTTCAGATAATACTGAGTCAATCACTTCAAACGGCCCTTGACCATTATGAATATGGGTTAGCGGAATATAAGTACTGGCATCTTCTTGATTATGTAACACAGCGTGGCGATGGAAGAACGTACCACGACCAGAATCTTGACCCGTAATACGGATTCGATGGCCATCATCAACCAAAGTTGCATACGCTAAGTTTTCAGCCATCCCCCAATCAAAGGCTTTTTCGCCTGCAATCATGGCTAAACGATCGTTATAAATCTTTTGAACACGGCCCTGCAATTGATGGCTTGCTGGATATTGGCATAAACGAGTACCTAATTCCTGTAAGCGCTGTTCATCAACTTTACTCTTCCAGTCAACAGTCCAATCATGACCTAAATACGGCGCCCAATCGACAGAGTGCAGTTTCATTGGTCGCCATTCTTTAACGACACACTCACCACGATCTAATGCATCACGGTATTCATTGACTAAACCTGTCGCAATATCTAAACCAAATGCGCCAATCTCAGTTAAATAATCAGCATACAATTTACGTGGCGTTGGATGCTTTTTGATTTTTTGATACATCAACGGCTGCGTTGCATTGGGCTCATCGGCTTCGTTATGACCATGACGGCGATAACACACCAGATCAATCACCACATCACGCTTAAATTCGTGACGGTAATCAAACGCAAGTCGAGTCACAAACGCAACCGCTTCAGGATCATCGGCATTAACGTGGAAAATAGGCGCCTGCACCATTTTGGCAATATCAGTACAGTATTCTGTTGAACGAGTATCTTGTGGATTAGAGGTGGTGAAACCCACTTGGTTATTGATAACAATACGCACTGTACCGCCAACACTATAACCACGCGCTTGTGACATATTAAAGGTTTCAGCAACAACACCTTGACCCGCAATAGCAGAATCACCGTGGATGGTGATTGGCAATACTTTATCACCAGTATCATCACCTAAACGATCTTGTCGAGCGCGCACTGAACCAACAACCACTGGATTCACAATCTCAAGATGTGATGGGTTAAAGGCTAATGCTAAATGGACATCACCGCCAGGGGTTGCAAAATCAGCAGAGAAACCTTGATGATATTTCACATCACCTGTACCCCAGCTTTCACCATGCTTACCTGCAAATTCATCAAATAAATCTTGCGGTTTTTTACCTAATACGTTGACCAACATATTAAGGCGACCACGGTGAGCCATGCCGACGACGACTTCACGTACACCTTGTGAACCCGCATGACGAATTAACTCTTTCATCATTGGAATCATGGCATCGCCACCTTCTAATGAGAAACGTTTTGCACCTGGAAATTTTGCGCCTAAATAACGCTCAAGGCCTTCAGCTGCAGTTAATTCATCAAGGAAACACAATTGTTCATCGGCAGTAAACGATCCCGTTCCCATTACTGATTCAAGTCGTTGCTGAATCCAACGCTTTTCTTCAGTATCAGTAATATGCATATATTCAGCACCAATTGACCCACAATAGGTCTTTTTAAGTGCAGCATATATTTGACTGAGTTTCATGGTCTCTTGACCAATCGCAAATGAGCCAACATTAAATGTTTCATTGAAATCATCGGCGGTTAACGAGTGAAACTCTGGATCGAGATCGGCAACATGATCACGTTGCCATAATCCTAATGGATCAAGATTGGCGTTTTGATGACCACGAAAACGGTAAGCATTAATAAGCTGCAACACTTTAACCTGCTTCGCATCAACATCGGGATCGTTGACTACTGCACTTAAATAATTAGTTTCTTTTGCTAATCGTCTAAAATAATCACGTACACGAGAATGGGGTTGCTCAATAACTACGTCATTCACAATCGGTAGATCGGCAAATACCTCTCGCCATTGGGTATCAACTAACTCTGGATCGCTAAGATACAACTCGTAAAGATCTTCTATATAAGTTGCGTTGGCGCCAGCTAAATGTGAAGACTCAAGCCATGTCTTCATAACGCTATTCTGCATTATTATCCCTTAACTACTAATTTATCGCCATTGGCATCGGTCTAGTACCGAGCATTCTGGTTAGCGAGCCATGCAGATAACATTGACTCACTAACATATCGATATTTTTTAAACTGCTCGTTTAAGCAGCATAGATTTTATGTGTCCAATCGCTTTGGTCGGATTTAATCCCTTAGGACAAACATTTACACAGTTCATTATGCCATGACAACGGAAAACACTAAATGCATCATCTAAATCAGATAATCGCTGATCAGTTGCCGTGTCACGACTATCAATTAACCATCGATAAGCGGCAAGTAAGCCTGCGGGACCTATAAACTTGTCAGGATTCCACCAAAATGATGGACACGCAGTTGAACAACAGGCGCACATAATACATTCGTATAAACCATCTAACTGTGCACGATCCTCTGGTGCTTGCAGGTTTTCTCTTGCAGGCGGAATGGTGGCATCATCAATTAAAAATGGTTTTACTTTAGCGTAGTTACTATAAAACTGTTCCATATCAATGATCAAATCACGAATCACCGGCAATCCCGGTAACGGACGAATAACAATCGAACTGGCAGACATTAAGGCTGATAGCGGCGTAATACACGCTAACCCATTTTTACCGTTCATGTTAATACCATCAGAGCCACACACACCTTCACGGCAAGAACGACGGAAAGACAAACTCGCGTCTTGTTCTTTCAGCAAAATTAGCGCATCTAACACCATCATATCGGTGCCATCAGGCACATCAAGCTGATAGTCTTTCATGTGCGGAGCATCATCAACATCAGGGTTATAACGGTAAATTGAAAAATTCAGTTTCATCGTAGTGGTCTCCCCTTAATAAACACGCGCTTTAGGTGGAAATGCTTCACGATGAATCGGTGCCATATTGACATCACGTTTCGTCATCGCTTCCGTTTGTGGATTATAAATCGAATGGCATAACCAATTGGTATCATCGCGTTCAGGGAAATCAAATCGAGCATGCGCTCCACGACTCTCGGTACGGTAATTGGCTGCAACAGCTGTTGCCATTGCCGTTTCCATAAGATTGTCTAACTCTAAACACTCAATTCGCTGAGTATTAAACTCGGTAGAAGTATCATCTAGTCGTGCATGCTTTAAACGTTCACGAATCGCTTTAAGCTCTTCCAAGCCCGTAGCCATTGCTTCGCCTTCTCTAAATACCGAGAAGTTATTTTGCATACACGCTTGCAGGTCTTTACGAATTTGAACCGGATCTTCACCTTCTTGAGTATTATTCCAGCGGTTAAGACGTGCCAGAGAAGCTTCAATATCCGCATCTGTCGCAGGTTTAGCTTCGGCTTGCGCCAATAATGTTTGACCTAAATGCAATCCCGTTGCGCGCCCAAAGACGACTAAATCAAGTAATGAATTTCCCCCTAAACGGTTCGCACCATGTACTGATACCGAGGCGATTTCACCACAGGCAAATAAGCCCGGAATTTCTTCATCTACCCCTGCTGCATTTTGCTTTAATGCTTGACCTGAAACTTGAGTAGGTACGCCGCCCATCATGTAGTGACAGGTTGGAATCACTGGAATCGGCTCTTTCACTGGATCGATATGAGCAAACGTGCGCGAAAGCTCACAAATTCCTGGTAAACGTGATTCAAGTACATCTTTACCTAAGTGATCGAGTTTTAACTTCAAATGTGGCCCCCATGGACCATCACAACCGCGACCTTCACGAATTTCAACCATCATTGAGCGAGCAACAACATCACGTCCGGCTAAATCTTTAGCATTAGGTGCATAACGCTCCATAAAGCGTTCGCCATCTTTGTTAAGTAAATAGCCCCCTTCCCCACGGCAACCTTCAGTAACCAATACCCCGGCACCAGCAATACCTGTAGGATGAAATTGCCACATTTCCATGTCTTGCATCGGGGCACCTGCGCGTAATGCCATACCGACACCATCACCCGTATTAATATGGGCATTAGTGGTCGATGCATAAATACGTCCAGCACCACCCGTCGCTAAAATTGTCGCTTTAGCTTTGAAATAACAGACTTCACCAGTTTCCATGCACAAAGCGGTACAGCCTAAAATAGCACCATCTGAATTTTTAACGAGATCAAGCGCATACCACTCAGAAAATATTGTGGTTTTATGCTTAATATTTTGCTGATAAAGGGTATGTAATAGAGCATGACCTGTACGGTCTGCCGCAGCAGCAGTACGTGCTGCTTGCTCACCACCAAACTCTTTTGATTGACCGCCAAATGGACGTTGATAAATACTACCATCATCAAACCGTGAAAATGGTAAGCCCATTTTTTCAAGTTCAATCACCGACTTAGGTCCATTTTCACACATGTACTCAATCGCATTCTGATCACCAATATAATCAGAACCTTTAACGGTGTCATACATATGCCATTGCCAATTGTCAGGGTGAGAGTTTCCTAACGCAACTGTGATCCCTCCTTGTGCAGACACCGTATGAGATCGGGTCGGAAATACTTTTGATAACAAGGCACATTTTAAGCCTTGTTCTGATATTTGTAATGCAGCACGCATTCCTGCACCACCAGCGCCGATAACAACGGCATCAAATTCACGAACAGCAATGCTCACTACACACCCCACACAATGAAGAAACCTGAAAATAGGTAAACAAATAGAATCGCGACAATAACAAACTGAAAACAAGCTCTTAACGCTGCTGGTTTAATGTAATCAGTAAGCACTTGCCATAAACCAATCCACGCATGAATTAAAATGGATCCCAAGGCTAACAGCGTAAAGACTTTAGTAGTAAGTTGACCAAAAAATGCTTGCCATGAGGCAAACGTTATTTCAGGGCTAAAAGCAATAAATCCCACTAAATAAAGGGTATACAGCGTTAGAATAATGGCCGTTGCACGAATTAAAATAAAATCATGCACACCGTTACGCCCAACAGAAGATACATTGGCTACCATACTAATACTCCTGCAAATACGGATAATATTGCCACAATGACAAAGCTTACCTTTGTACTAGCAAGACCCGTTTCCATTTCTTCAAAATAGCCCATGTCCATCAATAAATGACGTACACCGAGCACAATATGATAAAACAGTGCGGTTAATATTCCCCACAAGACAACTTTTACCAACCCACTATCAGTAATACTGGCAGCCGTGGCAAAACCTTCAGGGGAGGACAATGACAAGTTTAAGAGCCATAATAAAATGGCGATCGCAACGAACGTAATCACGCCCGAAACTCGATGTAGGATTGACGCTATCGCAGTTAAAGGAAAGCGCATTGTTTGTAGGTCGAGGTTGACTGGTCTTGGCTTCTTTACTTTCACATTTTGCTCACTCAGCTTCATTGAAGCATTTTATTTTTATTAAACTATTTGATTTTTTATAGTGAGCCATCAAGAAACTGCTAAAAAATGCGACGCTATCATTAAAAGCAAAGTGTTGAGCAATATAATCGCTTTGTCTTTCAACCGCATTCCTTACGCAGTTTATTAACAACATGTCAGCTATATCATAACCAAATGTCAAATCCACTATACCTAGCGTAACATTCAAAAACAAACTCAGTTACATGACATTAAACACAAAGTTCACAAAAAAACACAAATAGCGAAAAGTTATTAACAAGCGCACATTGATGAATACAAAAATTGACAATTGGCTCACCTCGCGGTACAACAAATGTACATCCGTTTCGGATTCAGGATTCTACAAATAACAAAGGAGATTGTTATGGCAGATAAGAAAGCTACTCTTCATATAGAAGGGAAAGCACCTATCGAACTGCCGATTATCGAGGGCTCAGAGGGCCAAGATGTAATCGATGTGCGAAAACTAGGCGCGAACGGTTTTTTTACATTTGATCCAGGTTTTCTAGCGACAGCCTCATGTGAATCTCAAATCACTTACATTGATGGCGATAAAGGAATTCTGTTACATCGTGGCTTTCCTATCGATCAATTAGCCAACAATGCCGATTACTTAGAAGTGTGTTACGTACTACTTTATGGCGAAGTGCCAACCCGTGCTGAGTATGAACAATTCCGCACCACCGTTACTCGCCATACAATGGTTCATGAACAAATTGCCAGTTTCTTCCATGGCTTCCGCCGTGATGCTCACCCTATGGCTATTATGTGTGGTGTTGTCGGTGCATTATCAGCGTTCTACCATGATTCATTAGATATCAATAATGATCTTCACCGTGAAATAACCGCTTTTAGACTATTATCAAAAATGCCAACCTTGGCAGCGATGTGTCACAAATACACTACTGGTCAACCGTTTATTTATCCGCGTAATGACCTTGATTATGCTGAAAACTTCCTTCACATGATGTTTGCTACGCCATGTGAAGAATATGAAGTCAGCCCTGTCGTTTCACGCGCGATGGATAAAATCTTCACCCTTCATGCTGATCACGAGCAAAATGCATCGACCTCAACAGTCCGTTTAGCAGGCTCTTCTGGTGCGAATCCATTTGCTTGTATTGCGGCTGGTATTGCTTCACTTTGGGGTCCGGCACATGGCGGCGCTAATGAAGCCTGTCTGAAAATGCTTGAAGAAATTGGTAGCGTGGAAAATATTCCAGAATTTATTGAACGAGCCAAAGATAAAGATGATCCGTTCCGTTTAATGGGTTTTGGTCATCGGGTATACAAAAACTACGATCCACGTGCAACCGTGATGCGCGAAGCCTGCCACGAAGTACTTGAAGAGCTTAAAATTGATGATCCATTGCTTGATGTTGCCATGGAGCTTGAGCGTATTGCGCTGTCAGATGAATACTTTGTCAGCAAAAAACTGTACCCGAACGTTGATTTCTATTCAGGTATTATCCTTAAAGCTATTGGTATTCCAGTATCAATGTTTACGGTTATTTTTGCGATCTCGCGTGTTATTGGCTGGATTGCACATTGGAACGAAATGCACAGTGATCCAACTAACCGAATTGGTCGACCACGTCAGCTCTATACTGGTTATTCACAACGTGAGTTTAAGCCACTCCACGAACGTGAGTAACTGAGGTTCGAGGGTTCGAGGGTTCGAGGGTTCGAGGGTTCGAAAAATAAAAAGGTTGAGACTAGATCTCAACCTTTTTTAATACAATCAATAAATTACAATCATTCGTTATACAGGATTATTAATATCTATAAATTCAACCGCAAAACCATGCTCTTTCGCTAGCCATTCACCTAATGCTTTAACACCATAACGTTCTGTCGCATGATGCCCAGCCGCAAAATAATGAATCCCTAATTCACGCGCAATATGTGTTGTTCGCTCGGACACTTCACCCGAAATAAACGCATCGCAACCTTGCTGTACTGCAAGCTCAATATAATCTTGACCACCACCCGTGCACCAACCGACTTTTTTAATCAACGCTGGCGCATTATCACCAATATGTAATGGTTCACGTTGTAATGCCATCGCAATCCGCGCGGCAAATTCTTCACCGGTTAATGGTGTATCTAACTCACCATAAATAGCAATCGAGCGTGGATTACCCATTTCTAAACCACCAACGATATCTAATCCAAGACGCTGTGCTAACTGAACGTTATTGCCGACCTCTGCATGGACATCAAGCGGGAGATGGTATGCGTAAAGATTAATACCATTTTCAATCAAGGCTTTGATACGACGATATTTCATTCCTCGAATTTCAGCAGGCTCTCCTTTCCAGAAAAAACCATGGTGAACTAAAATAGCATCAGCATGTTCTGCAATTGCGCGATCAATCAATGCTTGGCAAGCAGTAACACCGGTAATAACTTTGGTTATTTCAGCCTTACCTTCCACCTGTAGCCCATTAGGGCAATAATCTTTAATCAGCTGTGGTGATAGAAAATCATTTAACAAAGCTTCTAATTTAAAATTATTCATTGTTCATCCTTTGTAAATAACGTCATGCTATTGATTCAACAACACCCTCTTCAAAAAGTATCAGCCTTTAGTCACAATCTCAATCAACAAAATTAGTCACCCATCGCTATCACCAAATTTCAGACACAAAAAAAGCCGCTCTTAGCAGCTTTTTCAACAAGATATTGTCATACTTAATACGTTTATTAGCGACGCGAAGCGCCATGATCAAGTCGTGATAACCATAATGGTTTAGTGCTTGTCTGTGACCAACAACGGTACATATAACTGGTTAGGCGTGTACGTTTATTAATAGGCATCAGAAGTAACACAGGTAAACACACTAATCCTAGTAAAATGACATAAGCACGACGAGAAATAATACTCGCCACCGAAAACTGAGTGTACATTGCTAACTCCTGACCCAAAAAACCTAACTGGTACTTTAATCCAATAAATGAAAGAATACTACAGAAACTCGGTCAATGATTAGTCACAAACAGTAAAGTAAACGTTTACCTTAAAGGATGTGTCAATATGTTACAATCCAATGGAATTATTCACCAAACCAGCGCCGATTTTCACACGCTATTGAAAATGCCTAATATTGTAACTGCGAGTGATTACGCTATGAGTAATCAATGGCTGCAACAGTTTGCCAAAAATGCCATTATTCCGACCAATATTCTTTATAATGGCAATACACGATTAGGGTTTTATTACCAATGGCTGTGGCAACAATTAATCATTCATCATCCAGATTACAGCCTAATTGGCGAAGAAATTCAATTACAATGGCAACAGCAAACTGTTGGGGCAATTGATTTTTTAGTCCACAATCGCCTCAGTGATGAAAATGAACATTGGGAAGTCGCAATTAAGTTTTATTTAAGCTTCCAGCATCAATGGCCTGGCCCTAACGCCAATGATAATTTAGATAAAAAAATCAACCGTATGATCGATCATCAACTCCAACTCACAGATCACCCAGCCTTTAAACACTTAAATGACCATTACCCGTCTCAGCGTCGATTAATTATGCAGGGCCGTTTATTTAATGCATGGCCGAATTCACAATCTGGCTCAGATATGCCAATTAACCCCACAGGTTTTAAAGGCCATTGGTGTTATTGTTCACAAGCAACAGCATTAGAATTAAAAGTGCTAGAAAAACGCCAATGGATAGCACCACCGCTATTTTCTCAACTAAAAACCTTCCTCAATATTGCAGAAATCAAGGTACCGACTCAAGCACTCGACAGTAATAATCAAGTGTGGTTTATCGTACCGGATCATTGGCCGCAGCATAATCGACAGCTATAAAAAAACGCCCTAATATTCTTTCAACTAGAAAGAATATAATTAGGGCGTTTTTTCGTACGTACTATTCGTTATGGTGCTGAATTATAGACCAGCATCACTAAATACTTTACTAACGATATCTTGTGCTTCTTTTTCGATAAGGGCTAAATGCTCTTTACCTTTAAAGCTTTCACAATAAATTTTGTAAATATCTTCAGTACCAGATGGACGTGCGGCAAACCAACCGTTTTCAGTGGTTACTTTCAAGCCACCAATCGCAGCACCGTTACCTGGCGCATGTGTTAGTCGAGCAAGAATAGGTTCACCAGCCAGTGTTGTTGCTGCAACCATTTCTGGTGACAACTTACTTAACACTGCTTTTTGTTCTTTATTAGCAACTGCTTGTAGACGTGCATATTCTGAACTACCAAATTTAGCGGCAAGCTCATCATAATATTGTTGTGGATTCTTACCGGTTACTGCTGTGATTTCCGCAGCCAATAAGCATAAAAGAATACCATCTTTATCTGTTGACCAAGGCGTACCATCTTGACGTAAGAAAGAAGCACCCGCACTTTCTTCGCCGCCAAAGCCTAATGTGCCATTGTATAGACCATCAACAAACCATTTAAAGCCAACTGGAACTTCAACAAGTTCACGGCCTAACGCTGCAACAACACGATCAATAATCGCGCTTGATACTAATGTTTTACCTACAGCGACTTGCTCACTCCAACCACTACGGTGACGGAACAAATAATCAATACATACTGCAAGATAATGATTCGGATTCATTAAACCAGCCGGCGTTACAATACCGTGACGGTCATAATCAGGATCATTACCAAAGGCTAAATCATAGTTATCTTTATAAGCCAGCAAACCAGCCATTGCGTAAGGTGATGAACAGTCCATACGCACTACACCGTCTTTGTCTAATGACATGAAACGGAATGATGGGTCAATAGATTCATCAACTAAAGTAAGGTTTAGTGCGTAATGCTGTGCAATTTGACGCCAGTATTCAATACCTGAACCACCAAGAGGATCAACACCTAGTTTTAAATTCGCTTTTTGAATCGCTTCAATATCAATAACATTGACGAGATCAGCAACATAAGGTGCAACGAGATCTTGTTGAACCACAAGCTCAGAAGCAAACGCTTCTGCAATAGGTACGCGCTTTACATCAACCATGCCATTGGCAATAATGTCATTAGCGCGCTGCTCAATAGCAGTCGTTAATGCACTTTCCGCAGGGCCACCGTGAACAGGGTTATACTTAATACCACCATCTTGCGGTGGGTTATGCGATGGAGTAATAACAATGCCATCTGCTTTATCAGCATGCGCTTTATTATGGCAAAGAATTGCATGAGAAATGCCAGGTGTCGGTGTGTAACCTAACCCTTCTTGAACCACAACTTTCACGTTGTTCGCTACCAACACTTCTAATGTTGAAGTAAATGCTGGCTCAGATAAAGCATGTGTATCCTTACCTAAAAATAGCGGTCCAGTTAAACCATTTTCTAGACGAACTTCAGCGATAGCTTGAGCAATAGCCCAAATATGGTGCTGGTTAAAGGTACCTTTATCTGCCGTACCACGATGTCCAGAAGTACCAAATGCTACTTTTTGCAGCGGATCAGTAATATTCGGCTCAATGAGAAAATAATTAGCAACAAGTGCTGGAATATTATGCATATCTTCTTGCTGAGCGCGTTGACCCGCACGAGGATGGATTGCCATTGTCTTATCCTTGTAAAAACTCAATAGTGATTATATTTCACCACAAACTTTATCAATAATATCAGAACTGAAACCCATCTTCGTCATTAATTGGTCAATCATTTGACGCTTTCGGTCTGTATTGGTATTTGTGATCACCCAAAATGGGGTTGTTGGGATTGATTTTGGCTTGGTTGTTTTACCACTTGCAAGCAATGTTTCTTCGTCGTGGGCAAAATAAACACGCGTACGTCCTTTAATTGCCGCCGCTTCTGCAAAGCCATCGGCATCAATTCGGTAAAGAGAAGATAAGATCAGCATAAAACGACCAATGGCTTTCTCTTGCGCTGCAAATTCATCTGAAATTAGCACAGTACGCATTTCTTTAACGCGATCCATGGTTGGCTCATTACCAGCATCTCGACTCACAACAATGCCTTTAGGACGAACAGGCATCACAATAGCATCATGCTGTAATTGTTCTTCTGGCACCATAAGCAAGCGACGTAAAATATCAGAAGCGCTTTCACCAATATGTTGTGTTTGGCTAGCGATATAACGATATAGCTCTTCGTCTACCTCAATAGTCTTCATGGTATTATTCATTATCATTCCGTTTAAAATTCTGGGTACGATTATAGCCTGATCCGAGGTTATACTCTATGGTAAATACCACACCTAACTAGAGAAAATAGCCAGTGAATCTTCATTTTCGTGCTGAAGGCAAGGGTAAAACGATCGTTTTGATCCATGGTTTGTTCGGCAGCGCAGATAATCTTGGTCTTTTAGCCCGAGAATTAAAACAACATTACCAAGTGATCAGTATCGATCTTCGCAATCATGGTTTATCACCTCACAGTGATCAATTTAGCTATCAAGATCTTGCTCAAGATATTATTGACACCCTCGATCATCTCGCTATTGATCAGTTTGATATTGTTGGTCATTCAATGGGAGGCAAAGTTGCGATGGCACTATCGGCATTAGTCCCTCACCGTATCAGTCATCTTATTGTTATCGACATGGCACCCGTGATATATCACGCTCATCGTCATCAAAATGTGTTTCATGGCTTACGTGAAGTTAACTGCCACCTTATAACAAAGCGCAGTGAAGCAGAACACTATTTAGCCCGTTATGTCGAAGATGCAGGTGTTCGCCAATTTTTATTAAAATCATTAGCAAAAACAGACACTGGTTACCAATGGCGATTTAATGTTGAAGGCTTAATTGCTAACTATGCCACTATTATGGGCTGGCACCCTGCCTTACAACCCTTTATTGGCAAAACATTATTCATTAAGGGTCAATTATCTGATTATATTGAACCTCAATACCGTGGTGAGATTATGGCGCAATTTCCAAATGCTAAAGCCCATGTGGTCGCCAATACGGGTCATTGGCTTCATGCCGAAAAGCCAGCGACGGTAAATCGGATTATTGACCAATTTTTAACGCAATAACCGCAAATAATTCATCGTCAGAATCAACATTTAACTATAGTAGACTACAGGACTAATGATTAAATCCCTTACTCTACTGTGATATAGTGCGCTAAGTTTGATAGTCTTCTTTTATAGTAATGCGATAGCAACAGCTTGTAAGCAAGCTGACGCTATTAACGAGAAGCTATCCTGCCCTATTGATAAAGGGCAACAATAACCAATGATAATATTTGAGCGAAAAAACACCAAATCGTCATCAAACATTAATTATCATTGCGTCATTTATACTGATTTCTGTAAACTGCCCAATAGCAGTTAACAATTTAATATGGGTAATATCTACTATGGCGAGCGTTGGACTCTTCTTTGGTAGCGACACAGGTAACACCGAAGCTGTCGCTAAAATGATTCAGAAGCAACTAGGTAACAAACTAGTTGAAGTAAAAGATATCGCAAAAAGCAGCAAAGAAGATATCGACAACTTTGATCTGATACTACTAGGTATTCCTACTTGGTATTACGGTGAACCACAGTGCGATTGGGACGACTTTTTCCCAGAGCTTGAGCAAGTTGATTTCTCAACCAAACTTGTTGCTATTTTCGGTTGTGGTGATCAGGAAGATTACGCAGAGTACTTCTGTGATGCAATGGGCACAGTACGTGACATCGTTGAAAGCAAAGGCGGCACAATTGTGGGTAACTTTGCCACTGCAGGCTATGAGTTTGAAGCATCAAAAGCGTTAGTTGATGATGCAAACTTTGTTGGTTTATGCATTGATGAAGACCGTCAACCAGAGCTAACAGCACCACGTGTTGAGCAATGGGTTAATCAAATCTTTGATGAAATGTGTCTTGCTGAACTTGCTGACTAAGCAACGTCACAATACACATTTAAAAACGCGCTTTGATAGCGCGTTTTTTATTTTTTAAGATCTTATTCAATCTGATCCATTTAAATATCACCGGATGGTTCCATCATATCTGAGCGATATTGCAGTTTTTTTCTAACATAGAATATACGTGTAACTTATGCCACAACCTCGTTGTTTGCCTTAGAAACACTGACGCTAAATTCTGGTAAATATTTATTACCTTCTGCGGTTGCGGCAATAATCTCAGTAATACAGGCATCTGAAATAACAAAATCAACAAACAAGCCACTATTAGCTGTAAGTATAAAATCAATTTTTGCAGCTGTATCCCACACGAAATATTGCTTTCCTAAAATACCTCTTAGTATTAATGAATAAACCGAATCGGTTAACGAAAAAATACTGCCACAATACTGAGTACGATTCGCCTTTTTATTCCACCAGCACAATTTCAGCCGTAACCACACATAGCAAAAATTATTACTAAACAACATAATTTTCATACCCGCCCCTCAAATGAAGGCTATAAGTTTAACGCTAGCTTAACCAAACTCGGCTTATAGTAATCAAACAAGGCATTACTCTGGACAAACTGGTATGATGAGTAAATTTATTACATCATATTTACAATATTGTAAACTAAAGAAAAGTGACACTTCTGCTAGATAACTGACCTTTTAAGGTTTATTGTTATCGTTGCGTCACTTATAATGATTCTAAATGAGAAAGACTACTGCAACATTTTTGCAGCTAGCCAACAGGAAAATCGGATGTCAGATAATAATCACGCGCTCAAGCAAGCAGGTCTTAAAGTAACACTTCCTCGACTTAAGATTTTAGAAGTGCTTCAACAACCTGATTGCCAACATATCAGTGCTGAAGACCTGTATAAAAAACTCATCGATATCGGTGAAGAAATTGGCCTTGCGACCGTTTACCGTGTCCTAAACCAATTTGATGATGCAGGCATTGTAACTCGTCACCATTTTGAAGGTGGTAAATCGGTATTCGAATTAGCTACTCAACATCATCATGATCATCTCGTTTGTCTTGATTGTGGAAAAGTAATTGAATTCTCAGACGAAATGATTGAGCAACGCCAAAAAGACATCGCGGCACGCTTTAATGTCCGTTTAACAAACCATAGTTTATATCTTTATGGTCACTGCATCGATGGCGACTGTAATGCCGATGAAACGTTGCACGACGAAAAATAACAACCTCTCGTTATTTTTACTCTAAGAACCAGTGGTCAATATCACTGGTTTTTTACATCTAGAAAAAACCAAGACCTATCTCACGATTCAAATAACGTTACAATTGTCTACGTGACAACCAATGCTTAATTACCTATATATCATTTAGTTACTTTTTATAGGGAATTAATCATGAAACCGAATTCATTAACTATCGCTTTAATTAGCGCTTTATCTTTAGGTTCTATTTCTTCTGTCGCTCATGCTTGTACACGGGTTTTATGGGAAACAAAAGATCAGGGCACATTCGTTGCACGTACAATGGATTGGTCAGAATCAACCCACCCAACATTAATCAATTACCCCCAAGGCAGTGAATACTCGACCCACTTGAGCAAGCTTAATAATATTAATGCTAAGTATGCTGTTACTGGTATTACAGCTTATGGCATTGTGGTTGATGGCCTTAACTCTCAAGGATTAGGCGGTAATATACTTTATGATGGTGAGATGGATCTTGGTAACGGCGATCCACAACAACAAGCTGGCGCGATAACTTATTTACGTCACCTATTATCACAGTACAAAAATGTCAATGACTTGGTAGCAGCAATTAAAGACAATGCTCCAATTGAAGAATTGATCGATGGAATTCCAGTACGTATTGCGCTACATCTCTCATTCCAAGATCCAACCGGTGATAGTGCTATTGTTGAATGGCGTGACGGTAAACCACAAATTTGGCATGGTAAACAATACACCGTATTAACCAATCAGCCTGGTTATGCACAACACCTTGCTAATGTCCAACGCTCACAACGCGGTTGGGGCAAACAAGATCAACAATGGAGCCAAACAAATTTAGGAACTGGTGGTAACGCTAACCCAGAAGATCGCTTTATTCACACCACTTATTTCTCTCAGCATCTAAAAGAGCCAACCAGTGTAACTAATGGCATAGTGAAACTAGACTCAACCATGTTCCGTATTCCACATGATGCGCCAAACCGTCCCATTAATGGCAAAATGTCTGGCTATGCGACTGAATACTCAATCAATCAGCATCTACAATCTGGTGAGACATTTATTCGCTACCAATGGGGTAATACTTACACCCAATTTAACTATGACATTAAAGCAATTCAGCAATCACAAAAACTGATCAAATTTAATATCGTCAATAATGAATTAGCGGGTGACATTACTCAAAAAGTCATCGCGTCAGGGAAATAAGCAACAGCTAAGCGCCATAAAAAAAGCGCCTATTCCATTACTGAAATAGGCGCTTTTTTACAAATATTAACGACTAATTAGTCACCAATTTTTGCCCAAGTATCACGTAAACCAACAGTACGGTTAAATACTAAATGGTCTGTACTTGAATCTTTGTTATCAGCACAGAAATAGCCCATACGCTCAAACTGGTAGGCTTTTTCAGCTTCAGCTGTCACCAATGAAGGCTCAACAAAACCGTTTAATACCGTTAGAGATTCAGGGTTAATCACTGATACGAAATCTTCAGCAGCGCCTGGGTTTGGCACAGTGAATAGACGATCGTATAAACGAATTTCTGCTGGAATACCCGCTTGTGCAGATACCCAGTGAATAACACCTTTTACTTTACGACCGTCAGCAGGGTTTTTACCTAGCGTGTCTTTATCGTAAGTACAGTAAATAGTCGTGATATTACCTTCCGCATCTTTTTCAATACGTTCAGCTTGGATCACGTATGCGCCACGTAGACGAACTTCTTTACCTAATACTAAACGCTTGTACTTCTTGTTCGCTTCTTCGCGGAAGTCTTCACGTTCAATGTAAAGTTCACGACTAAATGGTACTTCACGCACGCCCATTTCTGGCTTATTCGGGTGATTAGCAACCATTAATGTTTCAGTCTCACCGTCAAAGTTTTCAATCACAACTTTAACAGGATCTAAAACAGCCATTGCACGTGGTGCGTTTTCATTAAGATCATCACGAATACAAGATTCTAGTGAGCTAATCTCAATGGTGTTATCTTGCTTAGTCACACCAATACGCTTACAGAATTCACGCATAGAGCCCGGTGTAAAGCCACGACGACGTAAACCAGAAATTGTAGGCATACGTGGGTCATCCCAACCGTTAACTAGTTTATCAGTTACAAGTTGGTTTAGTTTACGCTTAGACATCACCGTATATTCAAGGTTTAGACGACTAAACTCATACTGATGTGGCGTACAATCAATGGTGATATTTTCAAGAACCCAATCGTATAAACGACGGTTGTCCATGAATTCAAGCGTACAGATAGAATGCGTAATGCCTTCTAGCGCATCAGAAATACAATGCGTAAAGTCGTACATTGGGTAAATGCACCACTTATCACCTGTTTGGTGGTGATGTGCAAAACGTACGCGGTAAAGAACCGGATCACGCATAACCATAAACGGTGATGCCATGTCGATTTTTGCACGCAGACACATTTTGCCTTCTTCAACGTCGCCATTCTTCATTTTTTCAAATAAGGCGATGTTTTCTTCTACGCTACGATCACGGTAAGGGCTATGTTTACCCGCTTGTGTTAACGTACCGCGGTATTCGCGCATCTGCTCAGGACTTAGCTCATCAACATACGCTAAGCCTTTATTAATTAATTCAATGGCAAACCCGTGAAGCTGATCAAAGTAGTTTGATGAATAACAAATCTCACCACTCCACTCAAAGCCTAACCAGTTAACATCATTTTTAATAGACTCAACGTATTCGATGTCTTCTTTCTCAGGGTTAGTGTCATCGAAACGTAAGTTACATTGACCCTGATAGTCTTGAGCAATACCGAAGTTCAAACAAATAGATTTCGCATGGCCGATATGCAGATAACCATTTGGTTCTGGCGGGAATCGGGTATGTATGCTTGTATGTTTGCCACTGGCTAAATCCGCATCAATAATTTGGCGAATAAAGTTAGATGGACGAGCTTCAGATTCACTCATCTATTACACCTCGTGTACTTACAGGATTGAAAATTATGTACAGTCCATCAATATGAACTATGACTGCACACTATACCTTAATGCCGCTATGCAAAAAATCAAAAACACGGTTATCGCAGACAATAGTTGTTGATTTCATAAATAACGCACAATAAAAAGCCGACAATGGTTATCCCATCATCGGCTTTTAGCAAAATCACTCAGTGATCAGGCTTTACTCGTTGTCAGTTGCTTACAATGATGTAACACGACTGAAACGTTTACCATTACCACTTACTGCGCGAATTTCAACCTTACCTGTTACACTTGGTTGTGCTTTCGCATCATAAGTGTTCCACGTTTTACCAGCATCAGTAGAATACTGTAGTGTAAGACCTGGCATGCTCACGTTCATCGCAAGTTTGCCATTTTCAATCTTAGCACCAGGTACTGGTACACGGTATTTAATACCCGCAGCATCTAGTTTAGCTAGTTCACGGTGACCAAGTACGTTAGCAAAACTCTGCCACTCATTCTGTAGTGCTTTCTTGTTTACAAGGTTTGAATCTTGAGAATATTCAACACCTACTTGGTATTCATTTTCCCACTCACCTTTGTGCCATGCACGCTCAGCGGCAGCTAACACACGTGGGAATACCATGTATTCGTATTGATCATCATTACCTACAGTCTCACTCCAAAGTTGAGCCGATAGACCATGGAAACCTTTAGACTTCACAGTACCTTTACTTGCAAAACCATTACCATCACGATCGAGTGATGTTTCAGCATTTTGTGGTAAGTTCTCTGGTGCGAAACCAAACATCTTACGGGTATCTGTTGCACGTGTTGCCCAGTAGTAGCCACGCTCTGATGGGTCTACTTCGTATGGCATATCCATGTAAACGTAATCAGGGTTAGATACGATCACATCGTAGCCTTTATCAGCCCACTCGTATGCTGACGCACCGCCGCCCCAGTATAGAACGTCCCAGAAGTTCACACGCACGTTATCGGTTTCAAACGCTTTTGAGTCTTTTGAATACTTCAAGCCATCTTGCCATGCTTGGAAGTTCTCAATGCCTTTACCGTTAACCACTTCACTAACACGCTCTGCGAAGTAACTTGGTAGACGGTCGTAATCACTTACCACACCTTCTGCGATCAATTTCTGACACATTGGTGATTTTTGGTATGGCTTATCTTGCTTAGATTGGTCAATAGAACCCGTCCAAGCCGTTTGCTCTGCTGCATTAATATCTTGGAAACCAGCGTTTAGCTTGATATTTTTCGCTTCATCACCACCAAAGTGCCAAGTATTTAATGGCATACCCGCTTCTTTGTGCATTGCTTGAATTTCAGTAATTACTTTATCAACAAACTTTGCAGAAGAATCCATACATGGGTTAATGAAACTACGCTTATCGTAGAACTGTACTGTGGTAACGTTTGACGTATCTTGTGGATCCATCAAGCGGTACTCGTTCGCTTCATCCATCTTGCCTTCAGCGGCTAGACGAGTGTAACGCGCTTCCATCGCAACAACTGCAGCACGTGCGTGCGCTGGCATATCGATTTCAGGGATAACTTCGATACCACGTGCTTTCGCATATTTAAGAATATCTAGATAATCTTGCTTGCTGTAGTAACCAGAACCATCGTTATCAGATGTTGGGCCTGAACCTAGTTGTGGTAGTAGACATGATGTCTCAGACAGATCGTGACAACGCTTGCCACCAATATCTGTTAGCTCTGGTAAACCAGGGATCTCTACACGCCAACCTTCATCATCTGATAGGTGGAAGTGGAATTTGTTCATTTTATACGCAGCCATTTGGTCTAGCGTACGTAGAATCACAGCTTTAGAGTGGAAGTTACGACCCACATCAACCATTACACCACGGTAATCAAAACGTGGTGCATCGGTTACTTCTAGCGTAGGAATGCTATTTTTAGCGCCGGTGCTCATTAGTGAGATTAATGACTGCATACCGTAGAATGCACCTTGGTCATCAAAACCAATAACCGTTGCACCCGTTGGTGTTACATCTAACGTGTAAGCACCCGCAATTTGTTGATCTTTAGCAAATGAACCTGGTAGTAGGCTCACTTTTACTGGGTATTGACCTTTAGTATTAACACCTAATACATCAAGACGCTCATTCACTGCTGCCATCATATCAGCAGGTAGCGTGAAGTTGCTGATTTTAATACCGTTTACTAGTGAAACAGTGTTACCTGTTAGCTTAGTGCTTAGTGGCGTAGGAACAATTGTTGCTGCCACTTCTTCTGTTGCTAACACGTTGATATCTTGATTTTTCTCAAAACGTGTTTCAGCAGTTGCAAGCACGTTATTATCGGCTTTAACACGCTTGAATTGATCACCTTTAAGCGGCACTAAGTAATCAGCAGGATTAGCTGAATCAGTACTCTTAATGGTTTGTGGCGCGGCATCACCAGACGTTACGTATGCACGTGGCATATAATCGTTTTCAAACAACGTCCAATATTCACCGATGTAAGGAATAACAACCTTCTCGCCTTCTGCAAAACCATCAAACTTTTCAGTTGGTTCTAGTGTATGAAGGTCACCTGTTACGTGTGTAACTTTAAATTGGTCGTTTTGTACTTCAAGAATCTGGCGAATGCTGCTGAAATAAATTTTCCAATCAGTACCCGTTACTGCTGGACCATTATTTTCCAGCGTCAAATTAATTAGATCACAAGATGCCCACTCTGCGCCTAGCGTCTTACATTGTAGACCTTCTTCTGCACCGTGTTGAGTAACGATTTCATAAGTAACATCAAGGTTATTCGCTAGTTTTTTAACAACCTTTTCATCATCATTTCCTTGTGTTGCACAACCAGTTACTGCCAGTGCAATGAAAGATGCTAACGCCGTAAGTTTAATAGTCATGAAATATTCCTTTCTCCCGATATCCCTTTAAATGAAGGGAAAATCTATATAGAGCCCAAAAGTTGGGTACTCAAAATGCCGGTCTTGATATCTTACAACTAAAATATCAGGACCGGTCTAATTAAAAGTGTTGCGGTATTTCGTGTGTCGCTTAATTACTTAAGAATTTAGGTAATTATGGAAGCTTTACTGCTGATAGATCTTCTGACGCTGGGATTTTTTTCATTTCGCCAGCAACGATTTCAGCTAGAGGGCCAAGGATAACTTGTAGGTTATTTGAACCTAATTTAACCACACCCATTGCACCTAGTGCTTTTAGTGTCTTCTCATTAGCAAGGCTACTGTCTTTTAGAGTAAGACGTAGACGAGTAATACAAGCATCAATGTTTTCTAGGTTACCGTGACCACCAAGCGCTTTTAAGTATTGCTTAGCTAATTCACCCGTTTCAGCAGAACCTTTTACAGATGATTTGTCATCTTCTTCGTCATCTTCACGGCCAGGCGTTTTAAGATTAAACTTAACAATCGCAAAGCGGAAGATTCCATAGTAGATACCGAAGAATGCAATACCTTGAAGAATCAACATGTACCAGTTAACTGCTAGTGGGTTACGTGCTGACAATACCATGTCGACAAGACCTGCAGAGAAACCGAAACCAGACATCCAATGCATTGATGCTGCAATGTATACTGAGATACCTGCTAACGCTGCGTGGATTACATATAGTGGTGGAGCAAGGAACATGAATGCAAATTCTAGTGGCTCAGTAACACCAGTGAAGAATGATGCAAAACCAGCAGCAATTAATAATGACGCTGTACGCTCTTTATTCTTAAGCTTCGCTGTGTGGTACATCGCTAACGCTGCACCAGGTAGACCAAACATCATTACAGGGTAGAAACCTGCTTGGTACATACCAGTTACGCCTGGAACACCTTGACCACTTAAGAAGTTAGGAATGTCGTTAATACCAGCAACATCAAACCAGAATACTGAGTTCAATGCATGGTGTAGACCAACAGGAATCAATAGACGGTTAAAGAATGCATAGATACCTGCACCTGCAGCGCCCATACCTTGGATGCTTTCACCAAAGCTAACAAGACCGTTGTAAACTAGAGGCCATACGAACAGTAATACTGCTGCGATAACGATACCAGCAACTGAAGTCAGAATTGGAATTAAACGCTTACCACTAAAGAATGCTAATGTTTTATGCAATTCAACGTTTGAGTAACGGTTGTAGATTTCCGCAGAAACGATACCTACCAAGATACCAACAAACTGGTTATTAATCTTAGCAAAAGCGGCTGGAACAGCACTTGCATCGATACCTTGAATCATGGCAACTGATCCTGGCGATAGCAACGTAGTTACAACAGTGTAACCAACGAAACCTGCCAGTGCCGCAGCACCGTCTTTATCTTTTGACATGCCGTATGCAACACCAATTGCAAACAAAATTGACATGTTATCGATAATTGAAGAACCCGCTTTAATTAGGAACGCAGCAATTGCTGAGTTTGCACCCCAACCTGACGGATCAACCCAATAGCCAATACCCATTAAAATTGCCGCTGCTGGTAGTACAGCAACAGGCACCATTAGCGCCTTACCTACTTTTTGAAAATATCCAAGAATGTTCACCGTTAGTTCCCCCTATGGTTTTCTTAGATTCGATAGTGATAGCTTTTTTTTGCCATCTGTTTTTGTCCTTTGCAGTTTATGAATTTTATTTCGCTCCGCAAATTAAAACATCATCATTTGTGATGATGATCACCGACCGAGGTCAGAACTGAGTGATTTTGCTAGCTCGATCATAAAACTTATTTTATCATTCGAAACAAAGGCGATATGCCGCTAAGATTTTTCCTGTTTTAACTATCTTCAAAGAGGTGTCAACGTGAGACTAATCCCGCTTAATAACGCTAAAGATGTTGGTCTATGGTCTGCTCGCTACATTGCAGATCGTATTAACAAGTTCCAACCAACGGCTGAGCGTCCATTTGTGCTAGGTCTACCTACAGGTGGTACACCACTTGCAACATATCAGCGTTTGATCGAGCTATACCAAGCTGGTGAAGTAAGTTTTAAAAACGTCGTGACGTTCAACATGGATGAGTATGTTGGCATGGCGGCAGATCACCCAGAGTCATACCGCAACTTCATGTATAACAACTTCTTCAACCATGTTGATATGCAAGAACAAAACATCAATCTTCTTGATGGTAATACAGCGGATCACCAAGCTGAATGTCAACGTTACGAAGACAAAATCAAAACCTATGGTCGCATTAACTTGTTCATGGGTGGCGTGGGTAATGATGGACATATTGCATTCAATGAGCCAGCATCATCATTAGCTTCTCGTACACGTATCAAGACGCTAACGCACGAAACACGTATTGCTAATTCTCGTTTCTTTGAAGGCGATATCAATCAAGTGCCTAAGTACTCATTAACTATTGGTGTTGGTACGCTATTAGATTCTGAAGAAGTAATGATCCTGATCACAGGTCACAACAAGGCACAGGCACTACAAGCTGCTGTTGAAGGTTGTGTTAACCACCTATGGACAGTCTCTGCACTTCAGCTTCACCCTAAATCAATGATCATTTGTGATGAGCCATCAACTCAAGAACTTAAAGTAAAAACAGTTAAGTACTTCCAAGAGTTAGAAGCAGAAAACATTGCACATATCTAAACAATGACACTTGTCATTGCTTGAACGGCATAACATGAAATGTTAACCGTCATCATAGATTGAAAAAACGCCGTCTCTTTGACGGCGTTTTACTTTTTCCCTCCCAATAATCCATTACAAACCATCACAAAAAGCATAATTGTGACTATTGACAATACAGTCATGGTTTACCGCTTCGACTATTAACGATATTTGCTTATATTCACATCTCTTCGCGTATTTTAGTGACCAATGCCACAGCCCAAGCAGACACCAACAACGATTTCTTTATTTTTATGAGTAAGAACGTATATTACTGTAACAATCAATGTATAGATCATCTTCCACATTGAATAATTCGGCACGCATAATAATGACAATTAAAGACAACAGGGCCGTACATATCGATAGCGCTTTGATAAAGACAATAATGATAACAAATCATAATAATCATCTTCAGGCGATAATTATTAACGCTAAATACGAGCAGAACTAAACTATGACAGGCGGACAAATTGGTAACGTTGATCTAGTCAAGCAGCTAAATAGTGCTGCAGTATACCGACTCATCGACTTGCAAGGCCCTATCTCTCGCATACAGGTTGCTGATATTAGTCACCTCGCGCCAGCAAGTGTCACTAAAATTACCCGCCAGCTATTGGAACGCGGTTTAATAAAAGAAGTCGCACAACAAGCATCAACGGGGGGAAGAAGAGCAATATCTCTGACGACAGAATCAGCCGGTTTTCACTCGATTGCAGTACGCATTGGCCGTAAGAATATTGAAATAACCCTTTATGATCTCAGTGGTAAACATATTACCGGTGCGGCTTATCCATTTTTATATTCTGACCAAGATGTATTAGCCGAAGGCCTTATCAAATATATTCGAGAATTTATTGATAATAACCAGAATGTAATGAAAGAGTTGGTGGCATTTGGCATTATTCTTCCAGGTCTTGTTAACCCAGAAACTGGCACTGTAACTTATATGCCAAATATTAACGTCCATGATTTTGAGCTTGCTCATATTATTCAAGATACTTTTGGCATTATGACGTTTGTTGGCAATGATATTCGAGGCCTTGCACTTGCAGAGCACTTCTTTGGTGCTAGCCGTGACTGTAAAGATTCAATTTTAGTCAGTATGCATAATGGTACCGGTGCCGGTATTATTGTTAATGGTCAGGTATTTTTAGGACAGAACCGTAATGTCGGTGAAATTGGTCATATCCAAATTGATCCATTAGGTGATAAATGCCAATGTGGTAATTTTGGCTGTCTAGAAACCATTGCATCCGATCCTGCGGTGATTAAGCATGTACAGCAACTACTTGATCAAGGTTATCCAAGTAGCTTACAAGCACTTGAAGAACTTACCATGCTTGCCATTTGTGACGCCGCAAATGATGGTGATGAACTTGCTACTCAAGCATTACTAAAAGTGGGTCATCATCTTGGTAAAGCATTAGCGATGACGATTAATTTATTCAACCCTCAAAAGATCATTCTGGCGGGTAATATTACGCAAGCCCAATCAATTGTATTACCTGCGATACGCCGTTGTGTTGAAAGCCAATCACTAGCCGCATTTAATAATGACTTACCGATTGTTGCATCAGAACTCTATAACCAACCCACCATTGGTGCCTTTTCAATGATAAAACGCGCAATGCTAAATGGTGTGTTACTGCAACGATTATTGGAAGATTAATCATTAACCACACTTTTATTAACGCGTAAATTCATCAACAAGCGCTAATAACACCACGATTACAAAGGGGGGATTAATCACAACTGATTAATCCCCCTAATGCTATTATATTCATTATTTTTATTTCCCACACTATCTTGCAAGGATGTAGTTCAAGGTATGGAGTTACTGTATATTAGCGCGGCATTTCTGGCCGGTTTCATCGCTCTACGTTGTAAATTGCCCCCTCTGGTCGGTTTTTTAGTCGCCGGCTTTGTGTTAAATAGTTTTGGCTTTCGTTCAACCCCTGCGTTAACCACCTTAGCCGACCTGGGTGTGACATTATTATTATTCACCATCGGTTTAAAACTTGATGTAAAAACCCTCCTAAATAAAGAAGTATGGGGAGGAGCAACCTTACACAATTTATTATCAACAGCACTATTTACCTTATTCCTCGTTGTGCTTAAACAATTAGGATTAACCATGTTTGCCGAAATGGCATTCAATCAATTAGTACTGATTGGCTTTGCCTTATCGTTCTCGAGTACCGTTTTTGCTATCAAACTACTGCAAGAAAAAGGCGAATTAAACGCTAAATATGGCACTGTCGCGATTGGTATTCTGGTTATGCAGGATATTTTTGCGGTATTATTTCTTACCATCTCGAGTGGTAAAATTCCTGATATTACTGCTCTTGGTTTATTTGCCCTGCCTTTACTGCGCCCTCTGTTATATAAAATTCTCGATAAAGCAGGTCACGGTGAAATATTAGTTTTGTATGCGGTTATGCTCGCACTCGTTGCAGGAGCAGGTTTATTTGAAATTGTCGGTATGAAGCCTGATTTAGGTGCATTGCTATTAGGTATGTTAATGGCTGGCCATCCTAAAGCATCGGAAATGGCTAAATCACTGTTTAATTTTAAAGAGTTATTGTTAGTGTGTTTCTTTTTAAATATTGGCCTCGCAGAATCACCAACCTTAAATGGAATGTTGATGGCATTAGTGTTGATGCTGTTATTGCCTCTCAAAGGCATGCTTTATTATGCCGTTTTCCACTTATGCCGTTATCGCGTTCGCACCTCAATGCTGGCAACCTTAACCTTATTTAACTACAGTGAATTTGGGTTAATTGTCGGTGGTGTTGCTTATAAAATGGGCTTATTACCTGGCACCTTTTTGGTCGCGATGGCAATGGCGGTATCATTATCATTTTTACTGGCAGCACCGCTTAATAGTATGAGTCATAAACTTTATACCGAAGCTGCAAAACGCCTCAAAGAATTCGACCCCGACCGCCTTAATTGTAACGATAAGTTAATTGATTTTGGTCATGCTCGTATTCTTATTCTTGGAATGGGACGTATTGGCTCAGGGGCTTATGATGAGCTAGAAAACCGTTATGGTAAGCAAATTATTGGTGTTGAAACCCGTCACGAATCAGTAGAGCTTCATCATCATCAACAACGTAATGTCATTCATGGTGATGCCACAGATCCTGATTTTTGGGAACGCGTCATCAATAATCACCATATTGCGCTTATTTTATTAGCAATGCCGAATGGAACCGCCAATATTTACGCCTTAGATCAGCTCAAAAGCCGCCATTTCCAAGGAAAAATCGCGGCAATCGCTAAATATAGCGATGAAGAAGCCCAATTACACCAACAAGGTATTGATGCCGCCTTTAATATTTACAATGAAGCAGGCAGTGGTTTTGCTCGTGATGTCTGTGAGCACCTCCAACCTCAAATTATTCCGCTTAAAACAGATTAAATTACCTTTCAAAAGTTAGATATTTCGCAGTGAAAAATAAACAGTAACGCCGTTACTGTTTATTTTTTAAATTAAAAAACTGTTACAAAATAGATATTATTCGGAAAAATCCATTTTAAATAGATAATATTCACCACGAGTGCTTTTGTTTAATTGAATGACAATAAATAGTTGTAATTAATTAACGAATGCGTGATTTTAATAAACAGAAGCGAAATGGCTGTAGCGCAAACACTAATTATCATAATGATAACTTATCTGCTACATGATACATTTCTATTAATTATGGCTAATAAAAAGATAACATTTGGAGCAGTATTATGTGTTCAATATTCGGTATTCTTGACATCAAGAGTGACTCTTCAGCACTTCGTGCAACCGCTCTTGAGTTATCAAAAAAAATGCGTCATCGCGGCCCTGACTGGTCTGGCATTTATGCTTCAGACAACGCAATCTTAGTTCATGAACGTTTAGCGATTGTTGATCTTAATAGTGGTGAACAACCACTTTATAACGCAGATAAAAGTCATGTATTAGCAGTCAATGGTGAGATCTACAACCACAAAGAGCTGCGTGCTGAATTTGCACCTAACTACCCTTTCCAAACCGAATCTGATTGCGAAATCATTTTAGCGTTATACAAAGAAAAAGGGCCTGAACTATTAGATTACCTCAATGGTATCTTTGCCTTTATTCTTTATGATGAGCAAGAAGATGCTTACCTTATTGGTCGTGACCACATTGGTATTATTCCGCTTTATCAAGGTTATGATGAGCACGGTAACTTCTATATCGCTTCTGAAATGAAAGCACTAGTACCTGTGTGTAAAACAATCAGTGAATTCCCTCCAGGTACTTACCTTTGGAGCAAAAAAGGTGAGCCCGTTCGTTACTACAAACGTGATTGGATGGAGTTCGATGCCGTTAAAGATGCTAAAACCGATAAAGTTGCATTAACTGATGCGCTTGAAAGTGCGGTTAAACGCCAATTAATGACCGATGTACCTTATGGGGTATTACTGTCTGGTGGTTTGGATTCATCAGTGATCTCAGCGATCACAAAGAAATTTGCCGCTAAACGTATTGAAGATGATGAGCAATCGCAAGCTTGGTGGCCAACACTGCACTCATTTGCGATAGGGCTTGAAGATGCGCCCGATTTAAAAGCCGCTAAAATTGTGGCTGATGCGATTGGTACGGTTCACCACGAGTTAACTTACACCGTTCAAGAAGGTTTAGATGCTATTCGTGATGTGATTTACCACATTGAAACTTACGATGTGACCACGATCCGCGCGTCAACACCGATGTACTTAATGTCACGTAAGATCCGCGCTATGGGGATTAAAATGGTGTTATCAGGTGAAGGTGCTGATGAAATATTTGGCGGTTATTTATACTTCCATAAAGCGCCTAACGCCAAAGAATTCCATGAAGAAACGGTTCGTAAGCTATTAGCACTTAACATGTTTGACTGCGCGCGTGCTAACAAATCAATGGCAGCATGGGGCATTGAAGCGCGCGTACCTTTCTTAGACAAAGAATTTTTAGATGTCGCAATGCGCATTAATCCAACAGATAAAATGTGTGGCAACGGTAAGATGGAAAAACACATTATTCGTGAGTGTTTTGAGCATTACCTTCCAGAAGCAGTTGCATGGCGTCAAAAAGAGCAATTCTCTGATGGCGTTGGCTATAGCTGGATCGACAGCTTAAAAGAAGTAGCTGAAGCTAAAGTGACCGATCAGCAGTTAGCAACCGCAGCATTCCGTTTTCCGTATAACACGCCGACCACTAAAGAAGGCTATGTTTACCGTGAAATTTTTGAAGAACACTTCCCGCTAGAAAGTGCCGCTAAATGTGTTCCAGGTGGACCATCGATTGCGTGTTCTAGTGCTAAAGCCATTGAGTGGGATGAAAGTTTTAAAAATGCCGCCGACCCATCAGGTCGAGCAATTGCTGCAGTTCACAACCAAGCTTACAAAAAATAGATAATGTAATGACATAAAAAAACCGCCACTATAAATGG
>SAMEA5043655__coassemble_15_pt1 | contig 58383 bp, 54 predicted proteins | sample SAMEA5043655__metabat2_low_PE_001 | metagenome-assembled genome bin SAMEA5043655 (sample SAMEA5043655) | Gadus morhua
CCGACCGCCTGGTTCGTAGCCAAGTACTCTATCCAGCTGAGCTACGCGCGCACTGTGCTTTACTACCGTTGCATTATCCCAAATTAAGATAATTAAATCAATAAGAAAGCGCTCACAATATCCATTAAAAAATAATGGCGGTGAAGGAGGGATTCGAACCCTCGATACGGGATAAACCGTATACTCCCTTAGCAGGGGAGCGCCTTCAGCCTCTCGGCCACCTCACCGTGTTGTGGAGGCACATATTACTGTTAGCCGAAAATAAGTCAAACACTTTATTGATAAAAACCAACACTCATCGCGCGAATGCGCACTTAGTAAGCAATGCGGCAATTAATACAACGTAATCAATAAAACATTCATTTTGTGAGACAGATAATAGACTTTAAAACTAGCTGAATATATCGGTCTTTAATCACAACTAAAGCGGCATTACTTTTTCTACAGGCACAAAAAAGGCCAGGATAACAATCCTAGCCCTCTTCGAATTAGTAGTTACCAGTACTCGGAGTACCAGCTTCTTTTTCTGCTTGAATTCGCATATAAATTTCTTCACGGTGAACAGATACTTCTTTAGGTGCGTTAACACCGATACGTACCTGATTTCCTTTAACACCAAGAACAGTGACAGTTACTTCGTCACCGATCATTAGAGTTTCACCTACACGACGTGTTAAAATTAGCATTCGAGTGCTCCTTGAGTAATCTCAGTCTTATAAGAATTTAACGTTTTATCCAATAAAATTCACAATTTCGTAAATAGCCGTAGCTCAAGAAACAGCAAGATGCGATAGATTACCTAAACACTGGCCATCAACCACAAATTTTTCATGGACTAAATCAACAGCTGCAAGATGATCATCTTCATTAATCAATAAAGACAAGCATTTCTTATCGCCCTGATATGTATGCACTGTAATACCAGCCTCTTGCAGTGCCATTTGAACAGATGCCAAATGTTGCTGAATATCCTTTCCGATCAAAGAAAGTATAGAGACCATACCAATATGGCGCATTTTGCTATCAAACACTAGCCTTAAACGCGCTAAATCATCATTGGAAATAACGATTTGTGATATATCATCACTAGAATTAGTTGATAAATTCCAAGCTGTCAAACCATATAGGCCTAACTGCTCATTAAGAACAGTTGCCGGTAGTGCAATATTAACTAAAACCTGCTGCCTTTGGAGTGCTACGCCAATGATGTTCTGATTACTCATTACATCAAAATTCACTAACGTCCCCTGCCCTTCTTCAAACGAAGAAAGAACACGTAATGGAACTCGATGTTGGCATGCATACTCTACAGACTGTAATTGTAGCACTTTTGCCCCTAAGCGCGCCATGCAAGTCATGTAATCAAAGTGAATAACGTCTAAACGCGCTGCACTTGGTACAATTCTTGGATCCGTAGAATATACCCCATCAACATCAGTAAAGATCTGACATTCGTCTGCATTAAGTGCACTAGCAATAGCAACCGCAGTGGTATCTGACCCGCCACGTCCTAAGGTTGTGACATTGCCATCAATGTCACGCCCTTGGAAACCGGCCACGACAACAATGTTGCCTTGACCAAGTAATGTGGTCATATTCTGGGTTTCAACCTCATGGATTGTGGCATTATTAAAGTTACTATCGGTATGGATAACAACTTGATCTGCCGTCAATGAGGTTGCGCTATAGCCCCGTTTATTTAACGCCATAGCCAATAGAGCAATTGACACCTGCTCACCCGCTGCGAGTAAAACATCTAACTCGCGAGGTGTGGGTATAGCATCAATCTGCTTAGCTAAGCCTAATAAACGATTAGTCTCACCGGCCATTGCAGATAATACAACGACAACTTGGTGGCCACACTGGCAGGCTTTTATTACTCGCTCAGCAACAGCCTCTATACGCTCAATACTGCCGACCGATGTACCACCAAATTTCTGCACTAATAGTGCCACATTGCCTCTCCAGTGATTACAGTTTGTCAGCTAGCCATGGTGCAACCGTCGCTAATGCCGCAGGCAATGCCGCTGCATCAGTACCGCCAGCTTGTGCCATATCAGGACGACCGCCGCCCTTGCCACCAACTTGCAGTGCCACTAAATTAACAAGTTCACCGGCTTTTACTTTACCGATTAAATCTTTAGTTACACCAGCAATTAGGCCGACTTTATCATCACTGACATTACCCAATATAACCACTGCGCTACCTAGCTGATTTTTCAATTCATCAACCATGCCACGTAATGCTTTGTTATCTGCGCCGTCAAGTTGTGCAATTAACACTTTAACGCCGTTAATTTCTTGTACTTGATTAATAAGACCCGCACCTTCTTGTGCCGCTAGCTTATCTTTCAATTGCTGAATTTCTTTCTCTAATTGCTTGCTGTGTGATACCAAAGCATCAACCTTGCTAACCACAGAAGCGACATCAGATTTCACTAAGCGCGCAGTGTTCGCTAACATCATATCTTCAGTGTGCATTGCCGCAATCGCGCCAGCGCCTGTTACGGCTTCAATACGACGAATACCCGCAGCAATACCACTTTCTGATAGGATCTTAAACAGACCGATATCACCGGTACGGTTAGCGTGTACACCACCACAAAGCTCAGTTGAGAAATCACCCATGCTTAGTACACGGACTTGATCGTCATACTTCTCACCAAACAATGCCATCGCGCCATTTGCTTTCGCAGCGTCGATATCCATAATGTTAGTGTCGATGCTATGGTTAGCACGAATTTGTTCGTTAACCATATTTTCAACAGCACGCAATTGTTCAGGTTTAACCGCTTCTAGGTTTGAGAAGTCAAAACGAAGGCTATCCGCTTTCACTAATGAACCTTTCTGAGCAACGTGATCACCTAAAATAGTACGCAGTGCAGCATGCATTAAGTGGGTTGCTGAGTGGTTAAGACTGATCGCTTGACGACGCTCAGAATCAACAGCAGCAGTCAATTGTTGGCCAACCGTTAGTGTGCCTTCAACTAATTGGCCTTTATGACCAGATGCCGCGCCAAACTTTTGCGTATCAGCAACGTTAAACACCACGCCTTCAGCGGTTAGTAAACCACTATCGCCACACTGGCCGCCTGATTCTGCATAAAATGGTGTATTTGATAATACAACTAATGCATCTTCACCTGCATTGATAGTATCAACTGCATTACCGTCGCGGTATAGCGCAACAATCACACCTTCGCCATCCGTCGCGCTGTAACCACAGAACGTTGTTTCAGCATCAACTTTGATTGCGTCATTGTAATCAACACCAAAGTTACCCGCATCACGCGCACGTTGACGTTGTGCAGCCATTGCTGTTTCAAAACCGTCTTCATCGATTGAGAAACCACGCTCACGAGCAACATCGTTAGTTAAGTCAGCAGGGAAACCATAAGTATCGTAAAGTTTAAATACGGTTTCACCATCAAGGACATTGCCGTCGATGTTATCTAATGCTTCATTAAGAATCGTTAGACCGCGATCAAGCGTACGACTGAAGTTATCTTCTTCAATCTTTAGTACTTTCTCTACTAGCTCTTGTTGTGCTTTTAGCTCAACACCCGCAGTACCCATGATCTCAGCTAATGGACCAACAAGTTTATAGAAGAACACACCTTGTGCGCCTAACTTGTTACCATGACGTACTGCACGACGAATAATACGACGTAATACATAACCACGACCTTCATTTGATGGCATAACACCATCAGCAATTAAGAATGCACAAGAACGGATATGGTCAGCAACAACGCGTAATGATTGATTAGACAAATCGTCATAACCAATAACAGCTGCAGCTTCTTTAATTAGCGTTTTGAATATATCGATTTCGTAGTTTGAGTGTACGCCTTGCATAATTGCGGCAATACGCTCAATACCCATACCAGTATCTACAGATGGCTTAGGTAGCGGTTCCATGGTGCCGTCAGCTTGACGGTTGAACTGCATAAATACGTTATTCCAGATCTCAATAAAGCGATCACCATCTTCTTCAGGTGTACCTGGACGGCCACCCCAGATGTGATCACCGTGATCATAGAAAATTTCAGTACATGGGCCACAAGGACCAGTGTCACCCATTTGCCAGAAGTTATCTGAAGCAAACGGTGCGCCTTTATTGTCGCCAATACGAACAATGCGATCAGCTGGAATACCAATTTCTTTATTCCAGATCTCAAATGCTTCATCATCACTTTCATAGATAGTAACAACTAAACGATCTGCTGGAAGCTGAAGTTCTTTGGTTAGAAATTCCCACGCATAACCAATCGCATCATGCTTGAAGTAATCACCAAAGCTAAAGTTACCTAGCATTTCAAAGAAGGTATGGTGACGGGCTGTAAAGCCTACATTTTCAAGGTCGTTATGTTTACCACCCGCACGAACACAACGCTGAGCGCTTGTCGCACGTGTATAGTTACGCTTTTCAAGACCGAGAAATGTATCTTTAAACTGGTTCATACCTGCGTTAGTGAATAACAACGTTGGGTCATTCGCAGGTACCAAAGATGAGCTTTCCACGATCTGGTGGCCTTTGCTCTCGAAAAACGCAAGATACGCGCGGCGAATCTCATCAGTGCTCATGTACATTGGCAAATCCTGAATTAATGCTTGAAATAGAAGGACAGAAAAACACCTGATGGCGAATTTCTTCGATAACCGTTCACGCCTTAAATCACAAAGCTTAGTGAACAATCACCGTCTAGTAATAAAACTAAGATAAATTTTTTGGGGGCTATTGTAAAACAACGGTAGCTATTACGGGAAATGATATGTGGCAAAATGTATCAAATAATCGCCCTTTGTATCCCTAATTAACGCTAAGCCCTGTTGTAATCTATTCATATAACATATGAACTCTCACCAATAATAGCGATAAATTAAATATTGTAGCCACTATTTATGTGCGTAGCATTAGTGCCTTTTTTTAGGCAAGCCCATCAATATTATTTATTAATTTCTTTTTCTGATAGCCCTTGTACAGAATGTAATAGTGACGCCACAATCGAATCACTATCAATACTTTCACCGTTTAATACTCGCGCCAGAATATCACTTGCAAACTGCTGTGGTGAAATCACAATGTCAGGATTAACGCTTTTCACTTTATTGATGTTTTTACTCTCATTTACCAATGCTACAGTACGTGCAGAGCTGGCTAATTCAATTGCTGATAGCACAATAAACGCATTGTCAGCATCATCATCACTCAGCGCAAGTACCGCTTTAGCATTCATCACTCCAGCTTGGGTTAAAATAGCACCATCACTGTAGTCACCAACAACCACGTCAAGTCCTTCTAATTGGTCTTTTGCCACTTGCTGTATCCGCGGCGACACAATCACCGTAATCGGCTGCTTACGCTCCGTTAGTTGCTTAATAGTATTCACTGCAAGGCTTGATAAGCCACAAATTATAAAGTGATTAGTACGATCCATTTTTTTGCTATTACCTTTAACTAGTCGTTCAAAACCACTATGAACAACAGGGCCTAATACTGACGTTGCCGAGGTGGCAAACACTGTAATACCTGACACAATAACCGAAATAGTAAATAATCGAGCCGGTTCAGAAACTGGCACTATATCGCCATATCCAACCGTAGACATGGTTTCTATCGCATAATAAAACGCAGTTAATAAACTGGTAATTTTAGGATTAAAACCATCACCAAAATACAACGCGCCATATGTTGAGGTTAATAATAAAGTAATCACACTGATTAACGCAAAGATACTACCGGCAGCAACACTACTTTTAGAAAAGTATTTACGCACCATAAATAACAACACTAATGATGCGATACCATAGTGAATATTATGGGTTTGTTGAGGATGAATATGGGCAGTATAAAAGATATTGATCAGCATTAAGGTAAAACTGATCATCCATGAAATTCGAGCGCGAAAAAACAGTCCAAATGAACTCATTACAATAAACACACCCAGCATAAAATAAGGTGCATTGGTTAAAAAACTGGCGTTAATCTGTTCGTAATTTCGAACATTAAATAAGGTATAAAGATCGATCGGCAAACCGTAAACTGTGTGAAAGATAAGCCCACTGTTACCTAAAACAAACAAAGCCACAAAAATATGGCGCAGAGTATAAAGCCACTCAGTAAAACGTCGAATAGTTTTTCCCACCCAACGTATCAACGACACATGTTCTTTCATTACAAATACGCCTACCTAATAAAACTCACCGACTCAATTTAATTACAAATCAATATAAAGCTCATACCTTAATCTGCCATATTAAAACAGAAAACACGCTAAGTTTGTCAATTAAATAAGTTTTGAACAATATCATCCGCATGCAAAATAAAGTCATAAAAAAACCCAGCACAATGGCTGGGTTAGTATCGAGATACGATAGAAATACGCTAAAAAATACTTTAATTAAAAAGCATCGTCATCTTTGGCATCAATTGCTGCAACATCTTTAGCGTCAGTTTCAGCAACGACAGGCGTTAACAGTAAGTCACGTAATTTCTTTTCAATCTCAGCGGCAATAGCTGGATTTTCAACAAGGTATTTGCAAGAGTTTGCTTTACCTTGACCAATCTTATTACCTTGGTAGCTATACCAAGCACCCGCTTTTTCAACTAATTTGTTCTTCACACCAAGGTCAATCAACTCACCATTACGGTTAAAACCTTGGCCATATAAAATCTGTGTTTCTGCTTGCTTAAAGGGTGCTGCAATCTTGTTCTTAACAACTTTAATGCGGGTTTCGTTACCAACAACTTCATCACCATCTTTAATTGCGCCAGTACGACGAATATCAAGACGAACAGAAGCATAGAACTTCAATGCGTTACCACCGGTTGTGGTTTCTGGGTTACCAAACATTACACCAATCTTCATACGAATTTGGTTAATGAAAATACACATACAGTTAGACTGTTTAAGGTTACCGGTTAATTTACGCATTGCTTGCGATAGCATACGTGCTTGCAGACCCATATGAGAGTCACCCATTTCACCTTCGATTTCAGCTTTTGGTGTTAGGGCTGCAACGGAGTCAACTACAATAACATCCACCGCACCTGAACGTGCTAGGGCGTCAACAATTTCTAAAGCCTGCTCGCCAGTATCGGGTTGAGAAACAAGTAGCTCATTAATATCAACACCTAATTTCTGAGCATAAATTGGATCAAGTGCATGCTCGGCATCAATAAATGCACAGGTTTTGCCTTGCTTTTGAGCAGCTGAGATAACTTCAAGTGTCAGTGTTGTTTTACCTGAGGATTCTGGACCGTAGATTTCTACGATACGTCCCATTGGCAAGCCACCAGCACCTAGTGCGATATCAAGAGACAATGAACCTGTCGAAATAGTTTCGATATCCATTGTTTTGTTATCGCCCAATTTCATAATTGAACCTTTACCGAACTGCTTCTCAATCTGGCCTAACGCTGCGGCAAGAGCCTTCTGCTTGTTGTCGTCCATTTGACTCTCCAACGGATGCTAAAATAAAGTTACTGATCTGGATATGAGACTTAGTATACTGTCTATTCATACAGTGTCTAGTTCTGGTTTGTTTTTTTTTGTCAAATACAATTTCTGCCGATGAGATCACTCATTTATAACCGTGTTTACACGAGAAATTAACCCTGATAATGCTTTAGCTATTGCTTGTTGTCTAACCTGTTGGCGTGAACCATTAAATAAACAACATTGTGTCTGCTGCCAACCGGTCGCATCAGCCCAAGCAAACCACACCGTACCGACAGGTTTTTCTTCACTGCCACCATCAGGACCAGCAATACCACTAATAGCAACACTAATATCTGCTCGCGAAGCAGCTAAAGCACCACAGGCCATTTCAAATACTACTGCCTCACTCACTGCACCAAACTCAGCCAATGCTTGTTCAGTAACACTAAGCATTTGTTTCTTGGCTTCATTGCTATAAGTAATAAAAGCACGATTAAACCATGCTGAACTTCCCGGAATATCAGTAATAGCAAATGAGACCCCACCACCAGTACAAGACTCGGCGGTTGTTGCTACCCACTGCTTAGCTGTTAACACTTCACCAAGTTCATAAGCCAATTGTTCAATATTTGCCATTAGTGCCTCCAAGCTGGTTTCTATTTATTGTCTTTAATAGATTGATGTATATCTACTAACTTTACGCCTGTTCATCACCATTGCAAAGACGATAAAAAAAGTCCAATGGCTACTTTGCTCGATCCACCGATTCACGTATTCTTAGGCTTCATTATTTTATTGGTCGAGCTATTTAAGTAGCCGACGTTGAACCAGCAAGAGTAGGCAATATCGTGACGATAAAAGGCTTAGAAAAACATACTCCTATGATGCAGCAGTTCCTTCGGATCAAAGCTGAAAACCCTGATATTTTATTGTTCTACCGTATGGGCGACTTCTATGAGATGTTTTTTGATGATGCCAAACGAGCTTCACAATTACTTGATATCTCTCTGACCAAACGTGGCGCGACCAATGGTGAACCGATTCCAATGGCAGGTATTCCTCACCATGCAGCTGAAGGGTATCTGGCTAAACTCGTTCAACAAGGGGTATCGGTTGCCATTTGTGAACAGATCGGCGATCCCGCCACCAGTAAAGGTCCGGTTGAACGTAAAGTTGTGCGTATCATAACCCCCGGTACTGTCAGTGATGAAGCCCTGCTGAATGAACGCCGTGATAACTTAATTGCGGCAATCTATACTGCCAATAATAAATTCGGTTACGCAACGCTCGATATTACCTCTGGTCGTTTCATGTTAGCCGAGCCGACAACTGAAGAAGAAATGCAAGCCGAGCTGCAACGTACCAGCCCGGTGGAATTACTTTACCCTGAAGATTTCACTTATTTACATTTAGTTGAACCGTTTAAAGGTAAACGTCGTCGTCCGGTTTGGGAATTTGAACTAGAAACCGCCCGTCAACAACTGACATTACAATTTGGTACTCGTGATTTAGTCGGCTTTGGCGTCGAAAAAGCCAATCTTGGCTTATGTGCTGCCGGTTGTTTGATGCAATATGTCAAAGATACTCAGCGTACGGCACTACCGCATATTCGTGCAATCACCCTTGATACCCAAGATCATGCGGTAATTTTAGATGCTGCGACACGCCGTAATTTAGAGTTAACCCAAAATTTAGCGGGCGGGTTTGATAACACGTTAGCATCGGTATTGGATCATACTGCAACACCGATGGGTAGCCGTTTACTTAAACGCTGGCTTCACCAACCTATTCGTGATCAACACCAGTTAAATGGCCGTTTAGATGCGATTGAAGCCTTTAAAGACAGCGGCATGTTTGTCGATACAGCCATAGTATTACGTCATATGGGTGATTTAGAACGTATTCTAGCGCGACTCGCTTTACGTTCAGCACGACCACGTGATTTGGCTCGTATGCGTACTGCAATGCAATACTTGCCTGAATTGGCGCAATTATTAGCTGACATTCCACAACCGCGTATTGGTGAATTAGCCCAAGATTCAGCCCCTATGGATGATCTGTGCCAATTACTCGAGCATGCGATCATTGAAAACCCACCGGTGATCATTCGTGATGGTGGTGTATTAGCCCCTGGCTATAATGCAGAATTAGATGAATGGCGTGATTTAGCCGATGGCGCTAAACAATATTTAACCGATCTTGAAACTCGCGAACGTGAACGTCACGACATTGATAGTCTTAAAGTCGGCTTTAATCAGGTGCATGGTTTCTTTATTCAGGTCAGCCGTGGTCAAAGCCACTTAGTCCCTGATCACTATATCCGTCGCCAAACCCTAAAAAATGCCGAACGCTACATTATTCCTGAATTAAAAGAACACGAAGACAAGGTTCTAAATTCAAAGTCAAAAGCGTTAGCGCTTGAGAAAAAACTGTGGGAAGAGCTATTTGATCAACTGTTGCCGCATTTAGAGCGATTACAATTAGCAGCAAGTGCATTATCTGAATTAGATGTCTTAGCCAACTTAGCTGAACGTGCTGACAGCTTAAATTACTGTCGCCCACAATTAACCACCACTACCGGTATTAATATTACCGCAGGTCGTCATCCGGTGGTTGAGCAAGTGTTAAGTGAACCGTTTATTGCTAACCCAATAGCGTTACACCAAGATCGTCGTATGTTGATTATTACTGGCCCTAACATGGGCGGTAAATCAACCTATATGCGTCAAACGGCGTTGATTGCCTTACTGGCGCATGTCGGATCTTTTGTACCCGCAGCAGCGGTGACTATCGGTCCACTGGATCGTATTTTCACCCGTATTGGCGCGTCAGATGATCTCGCCTCTGGTCGTTCAACCTTCATGGTCGAAATGACAGAAACCGCCAATATTCTCCATAATGCAACTAAGCACAGTTTAGTGTTAATGGATGAAATTGGTCGCGGCACCAGTACTTATGATGGTTTATCGCTAGCGTGGGCAAGTGCAGAATGGCTGGCAGATAAAATTGCGGCAATGACATTGTTTGCCACCCATTATTTTGAATTAACCGAACTGCCATCCCTGCTCTCTGGTTTAGCCAACGTCCACCTTGATGCGGTTGAACATGGTGACAATATTGCCTTTATGCATAGTGTTCAAGATGGTGCCGCAAGCAAGTCTTATGGTTTAGTGGTGGCTAGCCTTGCAGGTGTGCCGAAAGCGGTAATTAAACGCGCTAAAATAAAACTAAAGCAATTAGAAGCTCTTGGGCACCAGAAAGCTCAGCAACCTGCCGCTATTGCTGGGCAACCTCCACGCGAAGAACACCAACTGAGTTTGATCCCTGAGCCAAGCGAAGTCGAAGCAGCACTAGCAAATGTTAATCCTGATGAGCTAACACCTCGCCAAGCATTGGATGAGTTGTACCGCCTTAAAGCATTATTATAATCATCAATTACGGCAAGTGCCAATAACAACCGCTTCATTTTAACCACACAAATTAACCACACAAAAAAGGACGCCTTAGCGTCCTTTTTGTTAAATACGATCATAGATTATAATAGTTACTAGCGTAAAAGTGAGTTCAAAAAAAGACTGCGCGCACCTATATTCAACATAATACTTTTTGATTAACCGTCTGATTACACTTCTTAGTTAAACTTCTTGATTAAATTTCTTGATTAAACAAGGACTCAATACTTAACCCTTGATGAGTCAACATATCACGTAAACGACGCAGACCTTCAACCTGAATCTGACGTACTCGCTCACGGGTTAAACCTATTTCACGACCAACATCTTCTAATGTTGATGCTTCATAGCCTAATAAACCAAATCGACGTGCCAGCACTTCACGTTGTTTAGGATTAAGATCTTGCAGCCAATGAACAATCGAGTTTTTAATATCATCATCTTGGGTCGATGTTTCAGGGCTACCGCCTTTTTCATCAGGAATAATATCTAACAGTGCTTTATCAGAATCACCGCCAATTGGGTTATCAACCGAACTCACTCGCTCATTAAGACGCAGCATACGGTTAACATCATCAACGGATTTTTCAAGTTGCAGCGCAATATCTTCAGCGGTGGGTTCATGATCAAGCTTTTGCGCTAATTCACGTGCAGTACGCAAATAAACATTAAGCTCTTTCACTACATGGATGGGTAAACGAATCGTACGGGTCTGATTCATGATCGCCCGTTCAATGGTTTGACGGATCCACCATGTCGCATAGGTTGAAAAACGAAACCCACGCTCGGGGTCAAATTTTTCGACCGCACGAATAAGCCCTAAATTACCTTCCTCAACCAGATCAAGTAAGGCTAAGCCACGATTACTGTAACGACGTGATATTTTCACCACTAAACGGAGATTACTTTCAATCATCCGTTTACGTGAGACTTCATCACCACGTAACGCACGGCGGGCATACAACACTTCTTCTTCTGCGGTAAGCAACGGAGAATATCCAATTTCACCAAGATAAAGTTGAGTTGCATCAAGTGCTTTAGCACTCGTTTCGTATTTGGAGATATCAGCATCTTCTGTCGACGCTGACGTATTAGAATTATTATCAGTTGACGTTACTAAACTATTAAGTTCAATGTTGTCATCTAATGTCAATGATTCAAGCTTTTTGGCTGTGCTGCTTCTACTCATAGCGCCTCCCAGATGGCGAGTTAAAGACATTACAACGTCATGATGTCATCTCTAATTTATACGTGTCTCTCTATTATTATTATGACTAAACTACTTCGGCAGAAAGCGCATTGGATCGACTGACTTGCCTTTATAGCGAATTTCAAAGTGCAACTTAACGCTTGATGCACCAGAACTCCCCATCGTAGCTATTTCCTGACCCGCTTTAACTGATTGTTGTTCTTTGACTAAGATTTTATCGTTATGTGCATAAGCACTAAGGTAATCTTCACTGTGCTTAATGATCACTAAGTTACCGTATCCTCGTAACGCATCACCAGCATAAACCACTTTACCAGCCGCTGTTGATCGAATCGGTGTTCCACGAGCAGCGGTAATATCGATACCTTTATTACCATTATCAGCGTTAGAGAACCCTGCAATAATTTTACCTTTTACCGGCCAAGACCAGCCTGAACTTGAAACCTGTGGCGTGGGTTTAATGACTGGTTTAATTGTTACAGGTTTGTTAACTTTTGAATTTCCAGAGTACTCTTTTGCTTCTTGCTTAGCAACCGGTTTGTTGGTTGTTTTTTGCACAGGTGGTTTAACAACAACAGGTTTCGTCACGGTCTGGGTTACCGTTTTCGTTGCCAATGGCGCTACCAATGGCGTGACAACCACGTCATTGGTGCGTGTCGAGGCACTCGCGTGATTAGCCAAGGTTGGAATTACTAACTTTTGCCCTGGATAAATAGTATAGGGATAAGGCAAACGGTTTACCTTAACAATATCTTTAACATCTCGCCCTGTCATATAAGAGATAAAATACAGCGTATCGCCTCTTTGAACAGTGTAATAGCGGCCGTGGAAGCTGCCCCGCTGTAATTGTGAATAATCTTTAGCAAGATTTGAAACAGGCGCAGGCGTATGACTACTACATGCAGACAGCAGCACCACACTGGCGACTGCTAGCAAAGAAGGTTGAATTATTTTTTTCATCATACGCTCAATACTCATGGTTTACGCCAAATCTCCAGCCACTAACGGCACAAATTTAACAGGTTCGATATCCGTTTCAATAAACTGTTCACCATTGCGAACAATCAGTCTTAACACTTGTTCTGAATAACCTACGGGTAATATTAATCGGCCGCCATCAGCAAGTTGGGTTAATAGGCTCTGGGGAACCTCACTTGGTGCAGCGGTGACAATAATAGCATCAAATGGGCCTTTGCTTTCCCAGCCCTGCCATCCATCACCATGTTTAGTTGAAATATTATATAATTCTAAATGTTTAAATCGGCGTTTTGCTTGCCATTGCAGGCCTTTAATTCGCTCAACAGAATAAACATGATCCGCTAATTGCGCTAACACTGACGCTTGATAACCGGATCCAGTGCCAATTTCTAGCACCGATGATTGCGGTGTTAACGCTAATAACGAGGTCATTTTCGCAACAATGTAAGGCTGTGAAATTGTTTGCCCACTACCAATCGGTAGCGCATTATTCTCATAAGCCTGATAAGAGAACGCTTCATCAACAAAAAATTCTCTTGGTATTGCAGCAATAGCAGCCAACACCCGCTGATCAGTAATGCCTCTCGCCACTAATAACGCAATTAAATTATCAACTTGTCTCTGATAACGCATAGTTATCGGATCTCCACAGCATGCATCCAGCTTTCTAGCCCGGCTATTGCATCATGCGCAGTCAGGTCGACTTGCAACGGAGTGATCGATACAGCTCCATGTTCAATCGCAAAAAAATCAGTTCCTTCAGCCGCATCTTGGGTATTACCAGGAGGACCTAACCAATACAAGGGATGACCTCGCGGATCGGTTTTCTTAATCATACTAACAGCACGATGCCGAGCGCCTAAACGGGTTGTTTTCCAGCCTTTTAATTGCTCAAACGGCACATCGGGAACATTAACATTAATAATTTTATGCGTGGCTAATGGCTGCATAACCATTTTTTCTATTAAGATTTTTACCACTTTTGCTGCTGTTTCAAAATGGGTATCGCCCACTAATGAAACGGCAATGGCAGGTACACCTAAAAAATAACCTTCAGTCGCGGCAGCAACAGTGCCGGAATAAAGCACGTCATCACCTAAATTTGCACCATGATTAATGCCCGCTACCACAATATCAGGCAACTCATCTAACCATTCAGTAAGCGCAAAATGGACACAGTCAACCGGTGTACCTTGAACTGCGACCTTGTTATCACTTTGCTGACGGATACGTAGTGGGTAATCAATGGTTAACGAATTTGACGCTCCTGACCGATTTCGATCAGGAGCAACAACCGTTACCTCACCCAGATCACTTAAGACCTGAGCTAACGTATTTATTCCTTCAGCAAAAATACCATCATCATTGCTGATCAGTATTCTCATCATTCATACCTTCTGATTCTAGCGGCATGATCAACTCACGCACTACCGAAGTCGCAAAACTGCCAGCAGGTAAAGCAAAAGAAAGGATCACACCGTTATCATCAAACTGCCATTGCATATTCTGCGGCAATAATAATAGTGGACGACGATCATGACGCATACGATTATCACGTACCAATGCGACTAAAGCCGGCTCTTGCTCAACAATCGCTAGTTCAAATGCTTGTGCATCCGCGGTCGTGGGTAACGCATTATCACCCAATAATGGGCCCGTAATTGCCACTTCACCTTGCATCACTTGTTGCTGTAATTCTGGCGTAATTGTTTCTGCAATAAACGTGCGATCATCACCTGCAGCTTGTAGACAATCACCTAGCATAATTTCGCGAGTAAGATTTTGCTCAATACGGGCTGATAATACTTGATTAAACATCCATGAACGCGCCGCTGATAAGTAAAAACTACGCTTGCTCTTATCACGCACGCGGAATTCATTATTACCCCAAGCACGTGCTTTAATGACGTTATTACCGCCATGACCAAAACGTTGCTGACCAAAGTAGTTCGCAACACCTTGTTGTTTCACTAACTCTAAACGCTCAGCTAATGCTTGTGGTTGATCTAAATCGGTTAGGCGTAATTGGAACCAGTTACCTTGCAAATCACCTGGGCGTAATTTTTTATCATGGCGCGTTGTTTCAAGTACTTCAATGCCTGGATGCTCAGCTTCAAACTGACTTAAATCAGGATCCGCTTTACCTGGTAAATGAACACTGATCCATTGCTCAGTTACTGCATGGCGATCTTTAAGGCCAGCCCAACTGACATCTCGTGATTTCACACCACATGCTTTGGCTAATTCATTGACCACATATTTGGTGTTTTCACCGGTTTTGCGAATTTTAACCATTAAGTGCTCACCCGCACCACTAAAGCTAAAACCTAACTGCTCGTTAACGATAAAATCTTGTGGGTTTGCCTTAATACTTCCTTGGCAAATAGGCTGTTCATGAAGCCACTTAAAGCAATCCATTACGTTTGTTGAGGGATTATTTGTCGACATGGTGTGATTATACCTTTTTAATTAAAACAACAGCTTCACAAGCAATACCTTCTTTACGTCCAGTAAATCCTAAACGTTCAGAAGTGGTTGCTTTAACATTAATATTTGTAAGATCGGTTTCAAGATCTTCAGCAATAGCTTGGCACATCGCGGTAATATGCGGTGCCATTTTAGGTGCTTGGGCAATAATCGTAACATCCAAATTACCAAGGCAATAGCCAGCGGCTTTGACCTTGTTATAGACATCACGCAGTAAAAATCGACTATCGGCTCCTGCCCACTCAGCATCGGTATCAGGGAAATGACGGCCAATATCGCCAGCACCAATTGCCCCTAATAACGCATCACAAACCGCATGCAAAGCAACATCGCCATCAGAGTGAGCAATTAAGCCTTGTTCATAAGGAACCGCAACGCCACCAATAATAACTGGACCTACGCCACCAAATTTATGCACGTCAAAACCATGACCAATACGCATTAATGTTGTTCCTTTAATAAAAGTTGGAGATAAAACTCAGCCAAAGCTAAATCTTCTGGCTGGGTTACCTTGAGGTTATCACTTCGTCCAGCGACTAGCAGTGGCGTATGGCCACAAAATTCTAATGCCGAGGCTTCATCAGTGATCGTAGCGCCTTGGGCTAAAGCGGTGGTTAACGATTCACGTAATTGTCCAACCCGAAACATTTGTGGCGTTAACGCATGCCATAAATTTTCCCGATCTACCGTATGAGTAATGTGGGGGTGCGCTGCGTTGTAATGACCGCGTTTCATGGTATCACGTACCGGTGCCGCTAAAATTGCACCACAGTCACTGTTAACTGCGGTTGAGATCAATGCCTGTAAATCCGCTTGGCGAACACACGGTCGCGCCGCATCATGCACCAATACCCAGGCATTATCATTCTCAATCGCAGCTAACCCTGCAAATACTGAATCAGCCCGTTCTGCACCGCCATTTACCACCGTGATCCGTGGATCGGTCGCTAACGGTAATTGCGGAAAGTAAGGATCATCGGCACTAACAGCAATCACGACTCGCGTAATTTCAGTTAAACTCAATAAACGATCAACGGTATGTTCTAAAATCGTTTTACCTGCAATATGAAGATATTGCTTAGGGCGATCAGCAGCCATTCGACTGCCTACTCCTGCCGCAGGTACTACGGCAATAAATTCTTCAGTCATCATCAGCTTTATTACTCACAATAAAAACGCGAACAATCAGTTACTATCACCCAGAACACGAACAAAGGTTTCACCGGGTTTAATTAAGCCTAAATCATTACGAGCGCGTTCTTCTACTGCTTCTTTTCCACCATGAAGATCTTTAATTTCAGCATACATTTGTTGGTTTCGTTGTTGTAATTCAGTATTAGCCGCTTGTTGTAAAACAACGCTTTCTTTTACTGCGGTATATTCATTCATACCGTTTTTACCGTCCCAAAAATCGTATTGCAGCCAAGCTAAAACCACTAGCAGGATAATGATAAACAGACGCATGGTTCCCCTTCAAAATCAGCGTAAATGTCAATGCCTACAATATACATTCCAATCAACCACTAACGGTGAGTAATTGGAATGCATGCTGCGAAACCGTAATAATCCCATAATCGGCTTATTGTGACCACTATTATGGCGATAGAGTTGATACAGTGCTAGTTGAGTGTCAATTTTGCTGTTAAATCAAACAAAAAAACATTTTTTAGCGATATTTATAGCAGCGTGATTTTTTCACCAAAAAAAACCGCCTCCTAAGAGACGGTTTGATTTAGGCTAATTGAGCAAGCTCAATTATTAGCTTAAAAAATTAAGCTTGGCCTTTAACTTCTTTAAGACCGTTGAAAACAGCACGTTCACCTAGTGCTTCTTCGATACGGATAAGTTGGTTGTACTTAGCAACACGGTCAGAACGGCTCATAGAACCAGTTTTGATTTGACCTGCAGCTGTACCTACCGCTAGATCAGCGATAGTTGCGTCTTCTGTCTCGCCTGAACGGTGAGAGATAACAGCAGTGTAACCAGCGTCTTTAGCCATTTTGATACAAGCTAGCGTTTCAGTTAGAGAACCGATTTGGTTTAGCTTGATTAGGATTGAGTTAGTGATGCCTTTCTCAATACCTTCAGCAAAGATCTTAGTGTTTGTAACGAATAGATCGTCACCAACTAGTTGAATCTTGTCACCTAGGATTTCAGTTTGGTGCTTGAAGCCAGCCCAATCTGATTCGTCTAGGCCATCTTCGATAGAAACGATAGCTGGGAACTTGTCTACTAGATCTTTAAGGAAGAAGTTAAACTCTTCTGAAGTGAATTGCTTGCCTTCACCTTTAAGGTCGTAGATACCTTGTTCTTTGTTGTAGAACTCAGAAGCAGCACAGTCCATTGCTAGAGTAATATCTGTACCTAGCTCGTAACCTGCAGCTTCAACAGCTTCTTGAATAGCTTTAAGAGCCGCTTCGTTTGACTCAAGGTTTGGTGCGAAACCACCTTCGTCACCTACAGCTGTGCTCATGCCCTTAGATTTAAGAACTTTCGCTAGGCTGTGGAATACTTCAGAACCCATACGTACAGCTTCACGAAGTGACTTAGCACCTACTGGCTGAATCATAAACTCTTGAATATCTACAGTGTTGTCAGCGTGCTCGCCACCGTTGATGATGTTCATCATAGGTAGAGGCATAGAGAACTGACCAGCAGTACCGTTTAGCTCAGCAATGTGCTCGTATAAAGGCATGCCTTTAGATGCAGCAGCTGCTTTTGCGTTCGCTAGAGAAACAGCTAGGATTGCGTTAGCACCAAAGTTAGATTTATTTTCAGTACCATCAAGGTCGATCATAAGTTGGTCGATTGCAGCTTGATCAGTCGCGTCTTTACCCATAAGTACTTCAGCGATTGGACCGTTTGCAGCAGCAACAGCTTTAAGAACGCCTTTACCAAGGAAACGAGATTTGTCGCCATCACGAAGCTCAAGAGCTTCACGAGAACCAGTAGAAGCACCAGACGGTGCAGCAGCCATACCAACGAAACCACCTTCTAGGTGAACTTCAGCTTCAATTGTTGGGTTGCCACGTGAGTCGATGATTTCACGAGCTAGAACTTTAACGATCTTAGACATTGTGTTTCCTCTGCTTTATCTTCAAATTAAAAGCGAAATAAAATAGCTGCAGCGATAACTGCTACAGCTATCAGTAATCCTTACTTATCAGATTCACCGCGGTGATATACACCAGCAGCTTTTACAAAACCTTCAAATAATGGGTGACCATCACGAGGTGTTGAAGTGAATTCTGGGTGGAACTGTGCAGCAACGAACCAAGGATGGTTCGGAATTTCAATAATCTCAACTAGCTTCTTATCAGCAGATAAGCCAGATACTTTAAGACCGGCTTTTACTAGCTTAGGTAGCAAGTTGTTATTCACTTCGTAACGGTGGCGATGACGCTCATGGATTGACGCTTGTGCGTACAATTCACGTGCTTTTGAGCCTTCTTGAAGATGACATAACTGCGAACCAAGGCGCATTGTGCCACCAAGATCAGATTTTGCAGTACGCTCTTCTACGTTACCTTCGCTATCAACCCACTCAGTGATCAAGCCAACCACTGGGTGCTTAGTTTCAGCGTTAAATTCAGTTGAGTGTGCATCCGCCATGTTTGCTACATTACGAGCAAAATCAATTAATGCGACTTGCATACCTAAACAAATACCTAAATAAGGGATTTTGTTTTCACGCGCATATTGCGCAGTCAGGATCTTACCTTCAATACCACGGTGACCAAAGCCGCCAGGTACAAGGATTGCATCAAGACCTGCAAGTACTTCAGTACCTTTAGACTCAACATCTTGAGAATCGATATATTTAATTTGTACTGAAATACGATTTTTCAAACCAGCGTGCTTAAGCGCTTCGTTGACCGACTTATATGCGTCAGGTAATTCAATATATTTACCAACCATACCGATAGTCACTTCAGCAGTAGGGTTAGCTTCTTCATAAATAACTTGTTCCCACTCAGATAGATCAGCTTCTGGTGCAGTAATACCAAAACGCTTACATACCAAATCATCAAGGCCTTGTGCCTTAATAAGCTGTGGGATTTTGTAGATTGAATCTACATCTTTCATTGAGATAACCGCTTTTTCCTGCACATTACAGAACAATGCAATTTTTGCACGCTCGTTGGCTGGAATAACACGATCACTACGGCAAATCAAAATATCTGGTTGAATACCGATAGAAAGTAATTCTTTTACTGAATGTTGAGTTGGCTTAGTTTTCACTTCACCAGCAGCAGCAAGGTAAGGAACTAACGTCAAGTGCATGAACAAAGTGTTTTCACGACCTTGTTGAATCGCAAGTTGACGGATAGCTTCCATAAATGGCAGTGATTCAATATCACCCACTGTGCCACCGACTTCAACAATCGCTATATCATGACCCGCAGCACCAGCAATCACACGCTCTTTAATTTCGTTCGTGATATGTGGAATAACCTGAATCGTTGCACCTAGGTAATCACCACGACGCTCTTTGCGCAGCACATCAGCGTACACACGACCAGCAGTAAAGTTATTACGCTTAGTCATCTTGGTACGAATGAAACGCTCGTAGTGACCTAAGTCAAGATCAGTCTCTGCACCGTCTTCCGTAACGAATACTTCACCGTGCTGAGTAGGGCTCATTGTGCCGGGATCAACGTTAATGTAAGGGTCTAATTTCATCATGGTCACATTAAGACCACGTGCTTCTAGAATAGCTGCCAATGATGCTGCAGCAATGCCTTTACCTAGAGAGGATACTACTCCGCCCGTAACAAAAATATAATTCGTTGTCATGTTAAACCTGGAAGATTGGTGTAGAGGATAAAGTGTATCTGGACGGGAAATTAGTATACCAGACACCATTTATCGCCACAACGTGAAAACTATCACACACCCATAAGATTTTTTTTGTCTCAAATCAAGGAAGTGATATGTGTTCGGTTTTCACCCCATTTCGCTACTTTTAGCCGCTAAGTTCACATTCCTTTGTAGCATAACAATCCTAAATGGGAATAATTATTTTTTGCATTCATGCTGTTTAACTCTATCCCACTCAAGATCTAGCTCAGTTAGTGAACATTGACCTAAAGTCTTACCTTGTTCTAGCACATTTTTTTCAACTTGGCGAAAACGTCGCTCAAATTTTTTATTTGCCTGTTGTAACGCATGTTCGGGTTTGACATCAAGATGACGACTTAAGTTCACCACCGAAAATAACAGATCGCCCATTTCTTCAGCTATTTTATGTTGCTGTTGAGGGGCTTGAATAACCTCATCCATCACTTCATTCAATTCTTCTTTTACTTTATCGACAACAGGACCTAGCGTATCCCAATCAAAACCTTGGCTGGCACACCGCTGTTGAATTTTATTGGCGCGAGTAAGAGCCGGTAACGCTAAAGGAATATTCGCTAATAAACTGTCATCTTGCGCTTTTTGAGCGCGTTCTTTCGCTTTTTCAGCTTCCCAATTTTGTTTTACAGCGGCTTCATCAGTCAGCACTGCGTCACCGAAAACATGCGGATGACGACGGGTTAATTTCTCACTAATACCAACAACCACATCATCGAAATCAAACAAGCCTTGTTCTTTGGCTAATTGGCTATAAAACACCACTTGAAATAATAAGTCGCCAAGTTCTTCTTTAACATCCACCCAATTTTTTTGTTCAATCGCATCAGCAACTTCATACGCTTCTTCAATGGTATGAGGCACGATTGAATCAAAATCTTGTTTGAGATCCCACGGACAACCTTGTAGTGGATCACGTAACTGCGCCATGATGGTTAATAGCTTATCGATATCAAGTGTGGTTTTGTTATTCATTATTATCTCCTGAAATAAAAAAATAGGTAGCCGAAGCTACCTATTGTTGTATTCGTTATTATCTATCATAGCTAGCTGTATAAACGCTTAGCTTGCTCAACATCTTTTACTTGTTCAATGCGTTTTAGCACCCGATCTAATACTTCTAGATCAGTTAACTCAAGTTCAAAATCCATGATCGACATTTGTTTTTTATAATCAACCCGACTCTTCATACCCGCGACTTTAACTTTCTCGTTCATCAAAGTATTAGTAAGCTCTTTCAATAAGCCATTACGCTCTGACGCAGTAACACGAACAGTGATCGTATAGTTACCAATAAAACCACCGCCCCAAACGGTATCAATGATACGTTCCGGCGCATGGTGACGCAGTTCTTCCAACTGTTCACAGTCATGACGATGAACCGAAATACCCCGCCCTTGGGTCACAAAGCCCTGAATATCATCACCTGGAATTGGCTGGCAACAACGAGCTAAGTGAGTCATTAAGTTATCAACCCCTTCAACCACCACCGAATCACGCTGTGGTTTTTTAGTCGTATGAGAGGCTTTATGACTCGCTTCAGATAGCTTCTCTAGCAGTTGCTGATCTTCTTCTTCTGCCGTTGGCTTATTAATCAAGGCATTAATATGATTAATAATTTGATTAATACGCAGATCACCGCTACCAATGCCTGCATATAGTTCTTCTGGTGAATTGACATTAAAGCGTTTGCTAGCATAAGCATGAGCATCTTTTAACGTCGCATGAATTTTACTCAATTCAGCTTCAAGAATTTCTTTACCTGCAATAATGTTTTTATCACGATCCTGCTTACGGAACCACGCATGTACTTTGGCACGGGCACGGCTTGAGGTTACAAAGCCTTGATTTGGATTTAACCAATCACGAGAAGGATTAGGTTCTTTTTGCGTGATAATCTCAACCTGATCCCCCATCTGTAAGTGGTAAGTAAACGGCACAATTCGACCTTCAACTTTGGCACCAATACAACGATGCCCCACTTCTGAGTGAATATGATAAGCAAAATCAAGTGGTGTCGCATTTGATGGCAAATCAACCACGTCACCTTTGGGGGTAAACGCATAAACACGATCATCAAATACTTGGCTACGAAGCTCATCCAGCATCTCACCAGAATCTGACATCTCTTCTTGCCATACCAGTAGCTTACGTAACCAATTTATTTTTTCATCATACGCCGACTGAGCACCGCCAGACGCGGCAGGTCCTTCTTTGTATTTCCAATGCGCCGCAACCCCAAGCTCAGATTCTTCATGCATTTGCTTAGTACGGATCTGAATTTCAATGGTTTTACCTTCAGGCCCGAGTACTACCGTATGAATCGACTGATAACCGTTCGGTTTAGGGTTGGCGACATAATCGTCAAACTCTTTCGGTAAGTGACGATATTTAGTGTGCACAACCCCTAACGCGGCATAACAATCTTGCAATTCTTCAGCGACAATTCGCACTGCACGTACATCAAACAGCTCATCAAATTCTAAGCTCTTCTTCTGCATTTTACGCCAAATACTATAGATATGCTTAGGTCGACCTTGTACTTCGGCGCGAATATTTGAAGCCCGCATTGCCTCAGATAAATCATCGACAAAGTGGGTAATGTAACCTTCACGATCAATACGACGTTCTGAAAGCTGTTTGGCTATTTGCTTATAGACTTCTGGGTGTTGATATCGGAAAGCATAATCTTCAATTTCCCATTTCAACTGCCCAATACCCAACCGGTTTGCTAACGGCGCATAAATATTGGCACACTCTTGCGCTGCAACCCGACGTACAGCATCGGGTTCATTTTTAACTTCACGCAGATTACAGATACGCTCGGCAAGTTTAATCACCACACAGCGGAAATCATCGACCATTGATAGCAACATCCGTCGAATGCTATCAACCTGCGCGGATTGAGCCGTTTCTTCAGCCGTTGATTTCAACTGGCTAATGGCATACATCTGTTCAACACCTTCGATCAAATGCAAAATAGTGCCGTTGTAATCTTCTTTTACTTGTTCATGGCTATAACAACCCGCTTCAACTAATGGATATAGCATTGCCGATATTAACGTATCGGTATCCATGCTTAACGTCACCAGAATCTCGACCATTTCACGACCGCGCCATAACAGCAACGCCCCGTTTTCTTGATCAATAACCAGCTCCTGACAACGCAAATAAGTTCCTTCTAAACGTCCAAACGTTTTTGCATCCAAACGTAAACTTTCGACCCATGAGGCGAGCTCAAACGTCGTGTTTTGTTTTAGATGTGCTCCACGTACTGCGACCATGTCTCTGTCCTGTTTGCTATTTAATGGCAATAAATATAATTGCTGTCACTATTTTTTCTGCTTTTTTTGAACCTTTACAAATAATGCCATGGATTCTAAATGACCCGTATGTGGGAACATATCCAACATACCCAACCGCTCTAACTGGTAACCTTTTTGCAATAGCACTTGGCTGTCACGCGCCAATGTTGCCGGATTACACGACACATACACCACTTTATTAGGGGCGAGCTTAACCACATGTTGCATTACACCAGCAGCACCAGCACGTGCAGGATCTAATAAAATTTTATCAAATTGCTCTTGTGCCCACACTAATTTAGTTACGTCTTGTTCTAAATTGGCTTGATAAAAAGTAGCATTATATTGTGCGTTTGCTTGAGCATTGTCTGTGGCGCGTAAAACCATATCATCAATACCTTCGACCCCAACCACCGCTTTCGCACGCTTGGCTAATGGCAAACTAAAGTTACCCAAACCACAGAATAAATCTAATACCCTATCTTGGGGCTGAACATCTAACCATTCGATAGCTTGAGCGACCATTTTAACATTTACATCACCATTAACTTGAATAAAGTCTTTCGGTGAAAAGGTCAATTTAAGGCCGTCAATGTCATAATATGGTTGTTCACCATAACACTGCACTAATTCATCGGTTTCCGGTGCTAAAAACAGCATCACATTATGTTTGGCAGCAAATGCTTGAATAAGTGCACTATCGTCAGTATTAAAAGGCGCTAAATGGCGAATCAATACCACACAGCCATTATCAGCATGAGTCAATTCAAGGTGGCCAATGAATCGACGTCCTTTTAGGCTTTGTAATAACTCACGTAATGTCGGCAATAAATCATTTAATGGCTGTGCTAACACGGGACACACGTTGACATCAACAATGTCGTTACTTTGCTTTTTACGGAAACCAAACTGCAACTGGCCATTATTTTCAACGCGAACTGCAAAGCGAGCACAACGACGATAATGCAGCGACTCACTAATGATTGGGGGTTGTTGAATGCAATCTGCTTGATCCATAACAGCAAACTTTGCCATCAATTCACTTAGCACTTGTTGTTTAGCAATAACTTGACCTTGATGCGATAAATGCTGCAAATTACAACCACCACACTGGTCATAGATCGCACAATGGGGTTTAATACGGGCATTACTGTCTGAAAGGCGTTTAATTACTCTAGCACGAGCGTAATTTTTTTTATCTTCAGTTAACTGCACCACTGCGGTTTCAGTGGGAAGTAAACCATCAACAAAGACAGATTTACCCTTTAAATGACCAATACCTGCACCTTGGTGATCTAAGCGGCTAATCGTGATTTCTTTATGCTTGGTATCAGTTGTACGTTTTTGAGGCTTAAAAAAGCGTGCCATAGTGTTTTGCTCATCGTTCAGACATTGAGTATTTGTTGCATAGCCCTAGTTTATTTAAACTAGGAATATAGATGGGTGCTAATTCTCCCACAGAATCGCTTGCTTGTAATTAAGAGAACCATGACCAAATATGGACTTCGTGCCAGGGTCTTTACCCTGACATTAGCACCGACACTAATCATCGGCCTGTTATTAAGCGCTTTTTTCACCATGAGCCGCTATCAAGATCTCGAACATCAATTGATTTCGACAGGAACAAGTATTATAGAGCCGTTAGCTATTGCGGCCGAATATGGCATGACCGAAAAAAATCGGGAGGCGATTCGGCGCTTAATTGGCTACACCCATCGTAAGCATTCTGATATTATTCGCAGTATTGCGGTATTTACTGATCACAATAAAATTTTTGCAACCTCCAATTTTCATCGTAATTTTGCCTCATTTATGTATCCCGATGATAAGCCAATCCCGCGCTTACTTGATACCCAACTGAACGATAACACCCTCATTTTGCGCACCCCCATTTTGACGGAAGGCCAGTTTGGTACCAATACTAGTGCCAGCTCACTCGGTAAACCGTTAGGCTATATTGCGATAGAACTCGATTTAAGTTCATTACGGTTACAACAATATCAAGAAGTGTTTACCGCCTTAATGGTGTTACTACTTGGACTAAGCCTATCGTCATTGTTTGCTTATCGCTTAATGCAAGATGTCACTCGTCCTATCTCACATATGATCAGTGTCGTTGATAGAATTCGACGTGGTCACCTAGATGTTCGTATCGAAGGACAATTATTGGGCGAACTTGATACCCTTAAAAACGGCATCAATGCGATGGCAATCTCGCTGTCTGAATACCATATTGAAATGCAGCAAAGCATTGATCAGGCAACCTCAGATTTACGCGAAACCTTAGAGCAGCTTGAGATTCAAAACGTTGAATTAGATATTGCCAAAAAACGCGCTCAAGAAGCGGCGCGGGTTAAATCTGAATTTTTAGCCAATATGTCGCACGAATTACGTACCCCACTTAATGGTGTGATTGGCTTCACCCGTCAAATGCTCAAAACTAAACTCAATAGCAACCAACAAGATTATCTACTAACGATTGAAAACTCAGCCAATAACCTCTTAACAATCATCAATGATATTTTGGACTTCTCAAAATTAGAAGCGGGTAAATTATTATTAGAAAATATTCCGTTTGATTTCACCGATGCCCTTGATGACGTAATGCGCCTCCTTGCGCCAAGCGCCCATGAAAAAGGTTTAGAATTAACCCTTAAAATAGATACCCGTATTCCTCCCGGTTTAATTGGCGATCCACTTCGTATTCAGCAGGTTGTGACCAACTTAATTGGTAATGCGGTCAAGTTTACTGAAACCGGTAATATTGATGTCTCAGTCGAACTTAAATCTGAGCATGACAATAATATTGAATTACAATTTATGGTGCGTGATACTGGTATCGGTATTTCAGAGCGCCAACAAGCACAGTTATTCCAAGCCTTTAGCCAAGCGGATGCCAGCATCTCACGTCGTTATGGTGGTACTGGATTAGGGCTCGTGATCACCCAAAAACTGGTGAGTCAAATGGGCGGTCAAGTCAGTCTAACCAGTCGCCTCCATCAGGGTTCAACCTTCTGGTTCAGTATTCGCATGCACAAAACGGATCTGCCAGTATCACAACTAATAGATACCTCATCATTAACCGGTAAAAAATTACTGTTAATTGAACCTAATATGCAAGCGGCCTCAGTCGTTCAACAGCGATTAATCAATGCTGGCGTTCATGTCACTTATCGCTCAACCATGCCTGATGATATTGAGCACCATGACTTTGCTTTATTATGTTTATCGCCCTGCGAACAACCCCCAATGGCAGTGTTATTTGATCAGATTTTTAAAGCCGAACAAATTGCCGAGAAAGTCTTAGTTTGTTTACCGACAACTGAACTCGCTTTATCTGAAAAACTCACCAATACTGGCGTTGAAATCTGTCTTGGTAAACCGATTGCCTCGCGTAAATTATTTGAAGCCTTATGTGACAATGACGATGATAATAATGAACCAGAATTGCCCGTTCTAACGACACCGCAAGAACCAATTCAACCCCTAACCGTGATGGCGGTGGATGATAACCCTGCCAACCTAAAGTTAATATCAGCCCTATTAGGCGAGCGTGTTGAAACCGTAATTACAGCAACGGGGGGTAAAAAAGCCGTCGAATATGCCCATCAAAAAGCCTTTGATTTAATCTTTATGGATATTCAAATGCCAGAAATGGATGGCGTTACCGCTTGCCAAGAGATACATAAAATCAACCTTAACCACAATACGCCAATTATTGCGGTGACTGCCCATGCGATGGCTGGTGAACGGGAGCGATTAATCAATGCTGGCATGGATGATTATCTGACTAAACCGATTGAAGAGCATATTCTGCAACAAATTTTAGCTAAGTGGATCCACCCAACCGATCATTACGGCGCGGTATTAACCGCACCACAAAGAGCAACGGTCGAGATTATTCAATCATCACAAGAGTCACCCGTGGCCATCGATAACAGTATTAGCTTTGATTGGGCATTAGCGCTTAAACAAGCTGCTGGCAAACAAGATTTAGCGCGTGATATGTTGCAGATGTTGTTAGATTACATGCCGGAAGTGGAATTATTAGTCAATGAAGCACTGGATGGCAAACCTGTTGAATTATGGCCTTCAATCCATAAACTCCACGGTAGCTGTGCTTATAGTGGTGTTCCGCGCCTGAAATACCTCTGCCACACTATCGAAACCGAATTAAAAGCGGATGCAGTCATGCCTGATATCGAACCAGAGCTGTTAGAGTTGATTGATGAAATGGATAATGTGGTTAAAGCCTCAAAGCAATATCGGCGTTAATCCTTTTCCGCTTGATACCAAATCGTGGCACACAATAGAGCCATAAAAAAACGCTAGCCTTATCAGCTAGCGTTTTTTATTTTTTATATTGTCGCTATCACACTAGTATTAACGTTCAATAATCACCGTAGCAACAGCATAACGGCGTTCATCAGCAATAGTTAGGTGCACATGTTGGCCCCCCATGGCCGTTAGCAATGCTAATGCTTGACCAGAAAAAGCCACCAATGGCTTACCGCGTTCATCATTAGTAACCGTAAAATCTTGAAAAGAGACCCCACAAGCGATCCCTGTACCTAATGCTTTAGACGCCGCTTCTTTAACGGCAAACCGCTTCGCCACAAACCGAGCCCGTAATTTTAAACGATAATATTGTTCAAGTTCTGAGGCTGATAACACCCGTTCAGCAAAACCATCACCGGTGCGAGCGAGTACTTTTTCAATCCGCTCAATTTCAACAATATCAGTCCCTAAACCTAAAATAGCCATTAGCCACGCGCTTCTTGCATCAATAAACGCATATCAGCCACCGCTTTTTCAAGACCATCAAACATTGCTCGACCCATAATAGAGTGACCAATATTAAGCTCATACAGCTCAGGTAATGCAGCGATAGCTTTAACGTTATGGTAGGTTAAGCCATGACCAGCATTGACTTTAATCCCTAAACTCGCAGCGTAAGTAGCTGCGGTCGCAATTTTTTCAAGTTCAGCCGCTTGTACTTCTTCGGTGGTTGCATCAGCATAATGACCAGTATGCAATTCAATAAACGGCGCACCGGTTGCAAGTGCAGCATCAATCTGGCGCTTATCTGCATCAATAAACAGTGACACTTTAATGCCCGCCGCAGCAAGCTTTGCAGTGGCTGCTGTGATTTTTTTACATTGACCAGCCACATCCAAGCCACCTTCAGTGGTCAACTCTTCACGCTTTTCGGGAACTAAACACACATATTCTGGTTGCGTCTCTAACGCAATCGCTACCATTTCATCGGTCACTGCCATTTCGAGATTCATTCGCGTTTGCAATGTTTCTCGTAAAATTCGCACATCACGATCATTAATATGGCGACGATCTTCACGTAAATGCACCGTGATCCCATCAGCACCAGCACGCTCTGCAACTTCTGCGGCATGGACAGGATCAGGGTACCGCGTACCGCGAGCATTACGTAATGTTGCAATATGGTCGATATTGACACCAAGTAGAATGTTGTTCATTTTCCGATACTCCTTGCTCGAGGGATAAACAATTCCCGACTTTTTAATGGTTTTGAGCCAAGATACGGCTTTAAGGCCATCCGTGTAAAGCGTTTCGCCGCCCGAAGTTGCTCAGGAGTTTCAAAACATCTGGCTGCAATGGCTTTTAGTTCATCACCACGAAAAGTAAGTTGACTGATTTTCATTGAGGCGATAAATCCGTGTTGCTCGCGGTAGTTGTAAGTCATGCGATCATCGACCGCAAGCCCACTGCCAGCACAATGGAGAAAATCGATACCGTAGCCAAGATGATGCAATAAGGCGAGTTCAAAACGACGTAATGCTGGCTCTGGATTATCCGCTTGTGCAAGCTCACGCAACACATTCAAATAATCCAGAAACAACACTGGATAAGGGGTGTGATTTTCTAATACTCGCGCAACGACTTCATTAACGTACATCGCGGAATATAAAATATAACTGCGCAACGGCAGACCAATGCTGATGGGCTCAGCATGAGTGAGAACAGGCATGCTACCTTTACCACTCCATTTAATAAACAATGGCGTGAATGGCTGCAAGGTTCCTTTGAGGTTAGAACGCTTACGGCGCGCTCCTTTTGCTAATAGGGTAAGACGGCCATGATCCTCGCTAAACACATCAAGGATCAGGCTCGTCTCACTATAATGACGATAATGAAGGACAAAACAACGCTGTAAGCCCTCCATTACTTTCCTTATAGATCGTCAATGTAACCTAAGCTACGCAGTGCACGTTCGTCATCTGCCCAACCTGATTTCACTTTAACCCAAAGTTCTAAATACACTTTACGTTCAAATAGATCTTCCATATCTAAACGGGCTTCACGGCCAATAACTTTGATCTTATCGCCGCCTTTACCGATCACCATTTTCTTCTGGCCTTTACGCTCAACCAGAATCAAACCATTGATATCAAAGCCATTTGTGTCTGGATTGAAATCAAAACGTTCAATTTCAACCGTCACAGAATACGGTAACTCTTCACCCGTAAAGCGCATCAGTTTTTCACGAATAATTTCTGACGCCATAAAGCGTTGTGAACGATCCGTTACATACTCTTCAGGGAAGTAGTATTCACACTCAGGTAAATGTTCACGAACAATTTTTTCAATTGCAGCAACGTTAGTTCCTTTCTTTGCAGACATAGGAATAACATCAACAAACGGCATTTTTTCTGCTAATGCCTGCAAATGAGGGAATAGCTCATGTTTTTCTTTAATATTGTCGACTTTGTTGATCAGTAATACTGTTGGTAGCTCACTTTTAATAAGCTTATTCAGTACCATCTCATCATCAGCAGTCCACGTGGTACCATCAACAAGGAATAGCACCAACTCAACGTCTGTTAATGAACTGCTCGCAGCACGGTTCATTAAACGGTTAATCACACGTTTTTCTTCAATGTGCAAACCTGGAGTATCAATATAAACCGCTTGAAACCCATCACGAGTGTCAACACCCATAATACGGTGACGTGTCGTTTGCGGTTTGCGTGAAGTGATAGACAGTTTCTGTCCCACTAAACGGTTAAGCAAGGTTGATTTTCCGACGTTCGGTCGACCAACGATGGCAATAAAGCCACAGTGTTGTTTATCTGTCATGATTCCAACTGATTAAGTGCAATTTCTGCTGCTGCCTGCTCTGCCTTGCGCCGACTGCCGCCCTTACCAATAACAGGTTCATCCAAACCTGAAACGTCACACTGTACGGTGAATTCTTGGTTATGAGCTTCACCTTGTACCTTAGTTACAGTATATGCAGGTAATGGTAAACGGCGACCTTGAAGACACTCTTGCAAGCGTGTTTTAGGATCTTTTTGGTTGATGCCAGGTTCAATCGTATCAAGACGTGATTTATACCAAGCCAATACGACTTGACGCACTGTCTCAACATCGCTATCTAGATAAACCGCGCCAATGATTGCTTCAACACAGTCAGCTAAGATCGAATCACGACGGAAGCCGCCACTTTTCAACTCACCTGGACCTAATAGTAAGTAGTCACCTAACTCGAACTCACGTCCTAGCTCTGCCAATGTCTTACCACGGACTAGTGTTGCACGCATTCGGCTCATATCACCTTCATCCACAGAAGGAAAACGGTGATATAAGTCATCAGCAACAACAAAACTTAAAATAGAATCACCTAGAAATTCTAGGCGCTCATTGTGGGTGCCATTAGCACTGCGGTGTGTCAGTGCTAATGTCATCAACTCAGAGCTATTAAATTGGTAGCCCAGCTTACGCTGCAGCCTATTCGCTGGAGTTGTCATTTTCTCTCGATTATTTTATTTAATGCTACCGATACGATTAAAACGTACGCCGGTAGGGATCCAAGATGGAAGTAAACTATCAGGCTTGCGATCGAAATCAAAGCTCATCCAAATAGCCACCGCCTTGCCGACTAAATTCGCTTCTGGGACAAACCCCCAGTAACGACTGTCAGCACTATTGTCACGGTTGTCACCCATAACAAAATACTCACCTTTTGGTACAACCCACTCACCGATCCCTGGGCGAGGTACGTAAGCCATACGGTTATCACGTCGCAATGGATTGATCAAAATATGATGATTAATATCACCAAGATGTTCGTTAAATTCTATTAGACGCGCCATACCTTGAGTAAAGTCGCTATCTTTCATATCTGTTAATTTAACAGGCTTACAAACAGAAGTGCCTTTAGGCTGAATACATAGTTGTTTGTCAGCGCTGTAACGAATCATATCACCAGGTAAACCTACTACACGTTTAATGTAATCAATTTTTGGATTTGGCGGATAACGGAATACAATCACATCACCACGTTTAGGCTCACCAGTATTTAAAAATTTATGGTCAAAAACAGGATCACGCAAACCATAAGCAAATTTTTGCACCAGAATAAAATCACCAACATACAAGGTTGGTAGCATTGATTTTGATGGAATCTGAAACGGTTCATAAATAAATGAACGGAATATCATGATCAATGCAATCACAGGGAACATTGAGCTTGCTGACTCAATCCAACCCGGCTGAGGCGCAACACGTGCAAGTACTTCAGCATCAACTTGTCCACCCGCTTTTTCAGCTGCGGCTGCAATTTTTAATTGTCGCTTCGGTGCCCATAGAAATTTATCTAGCGCCCAAATAATACCAGTAAAGATCGTCGCTAAGACCAGTATTATTGAAAATGTATTTGCCATGTTATTCCTTAGGTTTAACGCAACTAACCTCGACAGTTAGTTTATTAGGTCTAAATTTTAACGCCTAAGTAAAAGAAAGTGCTATTTAACAGGTTAAATAAGCACTTTCTAATCATATCTAGACTGTTATAAACAAAGAAAGGTTACTTATCTTTGCCCACATGAAGAATCGCTAAGAAGGCTTCTTGTGGTAATTCTACATTACCAATTTGCTTCATGCGTTTCTTACCGTCTTTCTGTTTCTGTAGTAGCTTCTTCTTACGGCTAATATCGCCACCATAACATTTAGCGATTACGTTTTTACGTAATTGCTTCACGGTTGAACGTGCAATGATATGAGCGCCAATCGCCGCTTGAATAGCAATATCAAACATTTGACGAGGAATGAATTCTTTCATTTTCTCAACAACACCACGACCACGAGCTTGTGAGTTATCTTTATGAGTAATGATTGCTAGAGCGTCAACACGCTCACCATTTAGCAGAATATCTACCCGTACCATGTCTGATTCTTGGTAACGTTGGAAATTATAATCTAGCGACGCATAACCGCGCGAGGTTGATTTCAAACGGTCAAAGAAATCCAATACCACTTCTGACATTGGAATGTCATAAGTCAGTGCTACTTGATTGCCGTGATACACCATATCAACCTGCATACCACGCTTTTCAATACATAAGGTAATAACATTACCTAAGTATTCGCTTGGTACTAGAATATTACAGCGAGCAATAGGCTCACCCATAATTTCAATGTCGTTAACCGCCGGTAATTTAGCTGGACTATCAACATACAGCATAGTGCCGTCTGTTTTCTTCACTTCATACACTACCGTTGGCGCAGTAGTGATCAGATCAATGTCGTATTCACGTTCTAGACGCTCTTGAATGATCTCCATGTGGAGCATACCCAAGAAACCACAACGGAAACCGAAACCCAGTGCTGTCGAGCTTTCTGGCTCATAAAACAATGACGCATCGTTTAGACTTAATTTGCCTAACGCATCACGGAAGTTCTCGTAGTCATCAGATGATACAGGGAACAAACCTGCATATACCTGTGGTTTTACTTTTTTAAAGCCAGGTAATGCAACTTCACAGCCATTTTTAGCTTGTGTTAGTGTATCACCAACAGGTGCGCCAAGGATGTCTTTAATACCACACACAACCCAGCCTACTTCACCGGTATTTAATTCAGTAGTATCAACTTGTTTTGGTGTGAAGATACCAAGACGGTCAACACCCCAAATTTGACCTGTGGTCATCACTTTGATTTTGTCGTTTTTCTTTAGCTTACCGTTTTTAACACGCACCAAAGACACAACACCTAAGTAATTATCAAACCATGAGTCAATAATTAGTGCTTGTAGTGGCGCATCCGGATCACCTTCTGGTGCTGGAATAGCTTCAACGATTTTTTCTAAAACTTCGTCAACACCAACACCTGTTTTTGCTGAACAACGCACAGCATCAAGGGCATCAATACCAACAATATCTTCAATTTCTTCAGCTACACGCTCTGGATCGGCAGCTGGAAGGTCGATTTTATTTAAAATCGGTACCACTTCCAAATCCATTTCCATCGCAGTATAACAGTTAGCTAGCGTCTGAGCTTCTACACCCTGACCCGCATCGACCACCAGCAATGCACCTTCACAAGCTGCAAGTGAACGCGATACTTCATACGAGAAGTCAACGTGTCCAGGGGTGTCGATAAAGTTTAATTGATAAGTTATACCATCTTTAGCCGTGTAATCGAGCGTCACGCTCTGGGCTTTGATGGTGATACCGCGTTCGCGTTCAAGATCCATTGAATCTAAAACCTGTGCAGCCATTTCTCGATCAGAAAGGCCGCCACAGACTTGAATTAGACGGTCGGATAAGGTCGACTTGCCGTGGTCGATATGTGCGATAATCGAAAAGTTACGAATGTGCTTCATGAATGGCGTGACTGCTCGTGGTTAAAATGAATGGGATCTTAAGATCAAGTTGTCGGATTCTACCGAATTTAAACGCTACTCGCTATCTTTCGATGCGGCATTTATCAGCTTATCTGCTGAAATGGGTAGCCCTAGCACTCGAATTAGACTTGGTTTGTAAGCTGCATCGCCATCTAATCGCTTGGCATAATACCGCGCAATCATCAATCCGACCGTGGTAGCAACCGCGGCAGAAACAATAACACCGAGCTGACTACTGGCGGCTAAATCAATAAATATGTACTGACCGATTAAACTGCCGCCCACTAAAAACAGTAACGGCAACATATAAACCAGTAAGGCAGAACTGAGCATACTACGCTCAGACAAGCCAATTTCAACCACTTGTCCAAGGGTTATTTTTTCGTTAGTGCTGATATTTATCTGATGAGAACGCCCCGGCATCGCTTTACTAACAATACCGGTGCCACAACTATCGCGTGAAGCACAATGACCACAACTGGTTTCTTGCTGACAACTCACGGTTATCTGACCGCTATCAACGGCGACAACCGTTGCTAATGTTCGCATCATGATTATTTACTCGTTGGGGTAACCTCTGGTTTAATTTTATCAAAGGTTACATTTTCTGCAATTTGTCGTGCTGTTTCCGGTGGAATATCACCGACAACGGTAATTTCTTTATTACCATCAACGCGGGTGGTTAATGTGCGACGTCCTTGGCGAACCAATTGTCCTCGTCCCACAAAGTTATCGGCATCAGAAACATACACCGAGAAGCTAAATAAGCCATCACTGTACATTCGGCTTTCAACCGCACGTTCAGTTAATAATAGTCGATGACGATTACCGGCGATTAATGTAAAGCCACTCGGTAACCAATTTACGGTCCATTGCAATTTTTTCTGCGGCTGTTGTGGCAATTGTACCATAGCTGGCAGTTTAACTTGATCGAGCTTACTGAGCATTTCGGCAACTTTAGGATTCACGGCAAATGACACCACCCTAAATTGCTCAAGTAAATCCCCATCACGATCCAATAAATCAGCCCGCATCACCAGGTGAGTGGCTTGATCTATCCACAATAAATAAGAATAACGATTACCGTCTTTAGGCGCGACACGAATAACATCACAAGCGACACCCGCTTCACGCGCCCGTCCCATGGCAATAAAATCATAAAACTGAGCCAGTTTATCAATATTGGCTTTCATTAACGGCAATATTGGTGCGACCATTTTATTACTTTTGATCGTAAAAGGATCGAGCCCAGGCTCAAAGTAACTGACTTCGTCACCCCGTTGAATCACTTCTTGTGGCGGACCACTGAGGAACAACAAATGGGCATAACTTTGACCGTTCTCTAATGCATATCGATAACGCAATGTATCAATGCTATTTTTCTTTACCCAAATGTAGGACATCTCATAACTAAGATCTTGACTGGCTCGGCCCATTTGATGCAACAAAGCCTCTGGTGAAGGTTTAACTGCTTCAGCAGAGGCTTGGAGTGGCAACAATAGGCTGACCAATGCAAGCGCACCGACCAGTGTTTTTTTCATTAATCCGCCACAGAATTATTAGAATGTAATCGTGAATTATCGATACTGCCATCTTCAGCATTAAAGCGAAGTTGGAGCTCATAATCTTGTAACATCGAGTTAATTCGACGTCGTTGTTCCATTAACTGTGATTCAGAAGGGGTCTGATTATTATCTACCATATTGGTATTTAAACTCACAGGTTCCGCTTTGCCCGTAAATGGGATCGTTTGTAGTACAGGCACATCATTACTGGTTGTTGTCGTAAGATTGCTGCCATTACCGTCATATTGTTGAACACCAACAATCACCGCCAATGAAACACATGCCGCCACAGCAACCTGACCAAACTGGGATAGCCAAGCGGGTAACGTCCGCTTCGCTGTAAATGGGGTCGGTTGTTCTTCAGTCATCATTGGCTGAACAATAGTCTCAATATTAGTCACTACTGCCCCAGTATGAGCCGGTTCAGCATCTAACGCTAACGCGACATTTCCTGCAATATTCCATTGTTTGCACTGCGGCGCATCGCCACGCATCACATCACCAATTAAGTTGAAGTCATGCCAGCTCTGCTCGCTATCTTTGTCAACGGTCAGCGCATTAATAATGCTCTGATCCAAATCTTCGCCATCAAGTAATGCCGAAATTTTTTCTTTATCAGCCATTTTTTCCACCGTTTAGTGCAACATTATTATTGCTACATAAGAGGACGAATGCGTTTTTCAACCGTCTCTCGTGCACGGAATATACGTGAGCGAACTGTACCTACCGGACATCCCATTACTTCAGCAATTTCTTCATAGCTTAGACCATCCAGTTCACGCAATGAGATCGCTGTTTTGAGATCGTCGGGTAGTGATTCAATCGTACTAAAAACAACCCGCTTCAGTTCTTCAGACAACATTAGGTTCTCAGGGTTCGAAATTTCTTTAAGCGCATTTCCACTTCCATAATATTCCGCATCTTCGGCATCAATATCGGATGCTGGCGGACGACGCCCCTGAGCAACTAAATAATTTTTTGCGGTATTAACAGCAATACGGTAAAGCCATGTATAAAATGCACTTTCACCACGAAACGTCGGTAAAGCACGATATGCTTTAATAAACGCTTCTTGAGCAACATCCGGTACATCACCAGAATTGCTAACATAACGAGAAACAAGGTTACAAACTTTATTCTGGTACTTAATAACCAGAAGGTTGAATGCTTGCTTATCTCCCCGCTGTACTCGCTCAATTAATACCTGATCAGTTTGCTGCTCGCTCATTCGAGCGTTTACTCCCATGTCTAACTGTTAGTAATATTGCATTCTTCTCACGATAATTAACGCCGATAGCGGCGGTAATTCGTTATTGATGCACAATGATTTATTTAGATTATCCTGCCACTATAAGCGTTAGTCTCACCGTAAATAAAACACTGACTTATGAAATATTTATGAGCATGAGCACTACATATGACTGATGGATAATGGCAAAGTTCCACCGTCAATAAAATAATTTTAGGTTTTCGTTACTGCTAGATTATTACCAGTAACTACGTTAAACAAAGGTAAGATTTAACAACCCTAGTTATTTTACCTGAAATACCCACACTAACGAGGATCTGTCGCTGAAAAAAGTGAAAATTTACAAATGTATGACGTAGTTGCCGCGCTAACATTTAACAATAATGCCGATAGCATGCCGTATATTAATGATATTTACGTTACTCAAACCTAAACAAATATGCGTTTTAATAACAAATTTGGTAGCATGAAATAAGATTATCACATGGACATGAAATCACTATGAGCCCATCTCATCAACACGATAGCGACATTTTAGTTATTGGTAGTGGCGCAGCAGGACTATCACTGGCACTCCACTTAGCCCATCTTGGCAAAGTGACTATTTTATGTAAAGGGCCACTCAGCGAAGGAGCAACCTATTATGCTCAAGGCGGTATCGCTGCCGTTTTTGATGAATCAGACAGTATTGCATCCCATGTTGAAGACACTCTAATTGCCGGTGGTCATTTATGTGATAAAGAGGTAGTACAGTTTATCGCTGAAAACGCCAAGCAATGCGTGCAATGGTTAATTGATGGCGGAGTCCCTTTTGATCAAGAAGAAGCAGATAATAATGGTAACCCCCGTTATCACCTCACCTTAGAAGGTGGACACAGCCACCGCCGTATCCTCCACGCCGCTGATGCAACCGGTATGGCAATGCAAACCTCACTCCAAGAACAAGCTCGTCATCATCCTAATATCACTATTCTCGAACGCCATAATGCACTTGATTTAATCACTGAGAAAAAAATCGATCCACACTCGGTGACTAACCGTGCACTCGGTGCTTATGTTTGGAACAGAGAAAAAGAATGTGTTGAAACCTTAGCGGCTAAATTTGTGGTCTTAGCCACTGGTGGCGCATCGAAAGTCTATCAATATACCTCCAACCCTGATGTGTCATCTGGTGACGGTATTGCAATGGCATGGCGTGCAGGCTGCCGCGTTGCTAACCTCGAATTTAATCAATTTCATCCAACGTGCCTGTTCCACCCTAAAGCACAAACCTTTTTATTAAGTGAAGCTCTACGGGGTGAAGGCGCTTATTTACGCCGTCCTGATGGCAGTCGCTTTATGGTCGACTTTGATGAACGGGCTGAGCTTGCACCCCGTGATGTGGTTGCGCGTGCTATCGATTATGAAATGAAACGCTTAGGTGCTGATTGTATGTACCTTGATATTAGCCATAAGCCAGCCGATTTTGTTAAAAGTCACTTTCCAATGATCGCCGAAAAACTGCAAGGTTATGGGATTGATATCACCACCGATATGATTCCAATTGTACCAGCAGCGCATTATACCTGTGGCGGTGTGGTAGTGGATAAATCAGGTAAAACTGATATTGAAGGCTTATATGCTATTGGCGAAGTGAGCTATACCGGACTGCATGGCGCCAATCGCATGGCATCAAACTCACTGCTTGAATGTGTGGTTTATGCATGGTCAGCTTCGCAAGATATTGAACGTCAGTTTAGTACTATCTTACAACCCCAACAATTACCGTTTTGGGATGACAGTAAAGTCACCAACTCTGATGAAGAAGTGGTGATCCAACATAACTGGCATGAACTGCGGTTATTTATGTGGGATTACGTTGGTATCGTGCGTTCGACCAAACGTTTAGAACGTGCAATGCATCGAATTGAATTACTTAAACATGAAATTGATGAATATTACTGTCATTTTCGCGTTTCAAATAACCTGCTTGAACTGCGTAATTTATTGCAAGTTGCAGAGTTAATTGTTCGTTGTGCGATGGAACGTAAAGAAAGCCGAGGGCTACACTACACTCTTGATTATCCCGAACTTGATCAACAAGCAACGCCAACTATTTTAGTTCCTGATAATTACTAATATAGATTATCAGACCATGATGTTAGCTTGTCATAGCATCATGGTTTATTCACTGCGGTATTCGGTATTAACAGCCTTAAATGAAGCATCATTTTTAGCTGCCGATATTGAATATTATCACAACTGTCATGACAAATAATAAGCCACTGATTACGATCATGTGCTACTGACAATACCACCAGCCACCGAGTCACCAGTTTCACTGCCACCATATTTCCCGCTTGATCATGCCAGCGAATATTACCATCACTATAAAGTCGTAACGGCCCCTGTTGGCGTAAATAAAAGTGATATATTTGTTGCCATTCAAACACTAACATTTCGGCTAAAAAATAACTCACAGGCCAGAAAACAGGTGGGACGACAAATAACAAGAGCACTGCACCAAAGTAACATCGACTCAGTGCAGTGTGTAATAGCGGGGATAAGTTAAGCTTTAAATCAACGTAACTTGCTGTTGTTGTGGGCAACAATCTTATCAACCATCATCGCATGCGCAGTATTATCACTGCGACCATGCTGCATCATCCATTTAAATAAATCAGGATCATCACACGTTAGTAGAGAAATAAAATCACGTTGCTGCTGCTCTGATAAATCATCAAAACACTCTTCAAAAAATGGCATCACCAACACGTCTAATTCAAGCATGCCACGACGACATGCCCATTTTACACGTGCTCTTTCTGCTGCAACTAACATACATAACCTCTTATGCGCGCCTATGGCTCACTAATAATCAAATACTGAGCGTATTTCCGTTGTCAAGATAGTAACAGTCGTGCAGAATAACAACCATGCGTCAGCACAAATAATCGCTCAAGATGAGACTTAGCCCACCATAATGGCTACCAATAAAAATAGCTGATTAACCCATCGTGTAACCATGGTTAATTATTTTGCTCAGTTGGTATAACATAGTGTAATCATTACAGCATTTGTGGATACCATTATGAACACTTGGTCAACTCAACACTCATTTACCCCGCTTGCGTTAAGCACAACAGATTCTTTACCTGATTTAGCGGTAGTCAACCTCAGTGATTGGGGCATGGTGACACTCGTTGGCCCTGACAGTAAATCATACTTACAAGGTCAATTAACTTGTGATGTGGTGTCTTTAGCCGCAGGTGTATCGACCTTTGCTGGTCACTGTGATGCTAAAGGTAAATTGCGCACTATCATGCGTGTTTTCCACTATCAAGATGGTTATGGTTTAGTACAACGTCAAAGCGTGATGGCCAACCAATTACCTGAGCTGAAAAAATATGCGGTATTTTCTAAAACAGAAATAACCCAAAGTGCAGCGGTTCTTTTGGGGCTAGTAGGTACTCAAACGCAAGCCACCATAGATCATCATTTCAGTGGTGATGCTGATGTGCGCTATAACGATATGGCTACCGTGGTAAAAGTTGATAACGAACGCTGGTTAATCATCACTTCTGCCGAACACGCTGACAGTATGATCACGACGCTGGCACCAACGGCAACGCTAACAACCACTGAATTGTGGAATCTCTGCGATATTAAAGCAGCGATGCCACGGATTGATAACACCACGGAACTTGAATTCATTCCTCAAGCAATAAATTTACAAGCGGTTGATGGCATTAGCTTTAAAAAAGGCTGCTACACCGGCCAAGAAACGGTTGCACGTGCTAAATACCGTGGTATCAATAAACGTGCGATGTATATTGTTACTGGTGCTGCGACACAATGCCCACAAGCTGGCGATGCTTTAGAACGTAGCGTCGGTGAAAACTGGCGCAAAGGTGGCACAGTGATCTGTGGCTATCAATACAGTGATAATCAAGCTGTAGCATTAGTGGTATTACCTAACGATCTTGACGATGACAGTCAATTCCGTTTTGCTGCTCACCCTGATGCACTTTGGCACAAACTTGATTTACCGTATGATCTTAATGCCGAATAATGTTATTGATACCGCAGTAACACGGTTACTGATGAGTGAAGGGGTCGATTTCCGCTTACTGCCGCACACTAAACCGGCAAAAACTATTGCCGAAGCGGCAGCTGAACGCGGGGTTGATCCGCAACATATGGTTAAATCGATTTTACTCAAAGATATGTCAGGCTTTCATGTCTTAGCCTGTGTCCCCGGACCGCAATCGGTTGATCCTAAAAAAGTACGGGCGTTATTTGGTTGTCAGCGCATGACCTGCGCCGACGCTACTGAAGTTGAAAAAGTGACGGGATTAGTCATCGGTACTGTTGCACCGTTAGGGTTAAAACGGCCTCTGACAATTGTCTTTGATGCCGCAATAACGGCCATTGAACGGGTCAATATCAGCAGCGGTGATCGCATGGCAGGAATTGAAATTGCCACCGAAGATTTATTGATTTTGTGCGATCCAATGTTAGCTAATATTTGCCGCGATCAAGCATAATTGCCAATAACAGCCTATTCAATCTGCGGCATTAATTTTTTATGCCGTTGATTTACATGAATTATAAAGGAATACAATCCATGACAAGCCTGCATCAAGATATCAATTGGCGCGGTGTTGATCTTAATTTATTGATTGCCTTTTCAGCATTAATGGAAACCCGCAGTGTCACTAAAGCAGCCAATAAATTAGCCATCGGTCAATCTGCGATGAGCCATAATTTATCGCGTTTACGCAATTTATTAAATGATCCTCTGTTTGAACGTCATGGTCATCAGATGTTACCCACTCAAACTGCGCTAGAGCATGCCATGACGGTTGAGACTATTCTGTCTTTGATCACCAATGAACTGCTGCGCCCAAGTGTCTTTATTCCCGCTGATTTCTGTGGCACCTTCAAAATAGGTTTAACTGATTATGCCGAGCTACTATTTGCCCCCGCACTATATGATGCCATTCATCATCAAGCACCGCAGTGCCAGCTGAGTTTTTTTAATGTCGATCGCCACAGCTATCACACCGACTTTAATCAACATCGCATTGATGTTGTGATCGGCTCAATGACCGATATGGGCAAAGACATTGAACATCAATATTTATATACCGAAGATCATGTGTGTCTTTATGATCAACGCGCAACCGGGCTTAATAATACCGTTAGTCTTGAACAATACCGTCACCATCCACATGCGCTGGTTAGCCCTGATGGTAAATTAACTACGCAGGTTGATGACCAATTACAACGGCAAGGGTTTGAACGCCAAGTGGCGGTGGGATCGCATAATTTTCTGACGATTCGACACTTATTAAGTGGTCGAGATTTACTGTGTGTGGTGTCACGCTTGATGGCACAATTAGACATTTTCAACGACCAACTAACTCAATGCCCGCCTCCCGTTGCGATTGCTGATTTTGATATTCGCTTATTATGGCTCCATCGCAACAGCAATCATCCTCGCAACCAATGGTTACGCCACATCGTTGCTAATACAGTAATCACCCAAGTAGAACAACTTCGAGCTGGACAATAATAAAGCCTATAAATAAAACAGAGAGCGGCAGAGCCTCGTTGCTCTGCCAATGCTAGATCTTTCTATGTCTATACCATTAATGCGCGTGACGATTGGGTTCTTGAATCTGATAAAGTTTATGTTCATCGCAAGGTTCATCGCAATTACATTCTTTATTAACACCAACATTGGCTAACCCACCACAGCTGCCACTGATGGTTTGACGTTTAACAAACCAGCCTATTGCCATCGCTAAGATCACCACCAAGAAAATACCCAGCGTCAGTAAAAATGTAGTCATAACTTTAAACCACCAATTTTACCAATACCCTTAATTACTGGGCTCAACATCCCCACTTTAACGGTTGCTGATACTGATTTTTTAGTGCCACAACCACAGCCACATGCACCCTTTTCACGTTTACAAGCACGACCTTGATCGGCTGCAACTAATGCTTCTTTGCTAATACCACCGCCTAAAAAAGTCGCCAGTGATGTTCTTGGCGGTACACGACTAACCTTAAATCCCGCTTGCAATAAACGGGCTAAAGAACGGGTCCCAATATTACCCAAGACAATTTCAGTCACGTTCAGTGCCGTAAATTGGCGTTGGAGTATTTTTTTATGTTTGCATCCCAGCTCTCGACTACCACTATTTTCAATACGATCCACCAGCAGACCTTGTTGATCATAAATAGCAAATGCAGCCGCTTTACCGAAATGACCGGCTATCTGATCTCTTGGCGTTAACGCTATTGCTGTTAACATACATTATTCCTCTGTGTTGTTAGGGGTGTCAGTTACCAATTCTAATGCCATTCCCATCACTAATGCCTGCGCAACTTTATGTCGTCCTCGCGCAACAATATTGCCTAGTGTTTGCCGTGAAACACCCAACTGTTGGGCGGCATCAAGCTGTTGTAAGCCCAGCATATCAACCAATCTCAATGCCTCTAATTCGTCACTCGCTAACGTAATTTTCGGTAATTGCAGCATGGGTACACCATTCGGCTTAAAACAGCTATAAGCAGGACGGCAAGCAATTTTTCTTACAATCTTTGGCCTTGCCATAATGATAATAACCTCGATTTATTTACCTCATTATTGGCATACGCTAAAAACACCGTATTGATCTGGGATCATAAATCATCATCTAAACCATGATATCAATGAATAACTACGATCATTAATAAGCATACTTTTTAACATATCAGCATAAAATATCGTAATAACAGTTAATTCATTATTCATCATGATGCTTTTAAATTGCACCACTCGAGCAAAAACCAATCACCTCAAATTAATTTAACGCCAACATCGTTAAACAGGTCGATATCATCGTAAATAAAGCGACTAAAACACCTATCACCGCCTCCTATAAAAAAGCATAAAAAACCAAAAAATAAGAATATTATTCTAAATATTGAGGTTGTTATTAGCTAATACGTCAACAAATGAAACTTATCATTAACGTTATGCTAATAATGTCACAGAAGTGTCATCACTATTAACGTATACTTAGCGCCGTTAATCGCGAGGATGGTCGGAGTTAAACTGTATTATGCGGATGTTCAAACGCTACTTGCCTAAATTAATTGCCAAGCATGTTAGTCGTATATTCACTGGAAGAATTTATATTGATGGCCGTGGCGGCTATCATTTTGAGAAAGGGATCTTGCTGGTGCCGCTAAAGGCCCAACAACACCATTATGATACGGTTAACGAGGTAAACTTAGAAATTAAGCGCTTACGTGAGGTTTACTAAACGCTCATTGATTAGATGATAACCCATTATCGATAAGCAACATCAAGCCCACATTATTCGGTGGGCTTTAATGTCTGCGACTACTCATCATCGACAATAGAGGCTAAATAATCATCGGCATCAATTAAGCCATCTAACTCTTCATCGGCATCAATCCGAATTTGAAACAACCAGCCATCACCATAAGGATCGCTATTGACCCGTTCGGGTGCTGCATCTAGCTCATCATTAATGGTGATAATCGTCCCGGTACACGGTGCGTAAATATCCGAAGCGGCTTTTACCGATTCAATAACAGCACACTCTTCTCCTGCATCGACAGCAACCCCACTATCAGGCAAATCAATAAAAACCATATCGCCTAATAATGTTTGAGCATGGTCACTAATACCAACAGTATAAATACCATCACCTTCATCACGCAGCCATTCATGAGTATGAGTAAATTTTAATTCTGAGGGCACATAGCTCATTCATCTTTCCTTATTAAAACTCACGGTTAATCGGTAACTATCACTCCATATTTTACTGTAGGTGAAAAAATACGTTTTGCTCAATTTAAGATAAAAAAAACCGTAACAAAAATGGTTACGGTTTAATGAGCATTCACTCAGGTAACTACCCAATGACGGGTTATTTGTAACGCGCTAACGGTGGTAATTCACCACTTAATCCTAAAGCGCGTCGCATAAATTCATCTTTAATACCAGGGGCTTTGTTGGCAAAAAGCATACCGAGATCACGCACTAACTTCTTGGCTGGATTAGCACCATCAAACAAAGTTTTAAAGCCTTGCATGGCAGTGATCATTTTGGCGGCTTCGGCTTTACGCCAGCGTTCATAATGACGTAAATTAGCCTGTTTACCGATGTCTTTTTCCGCTTGCCACAAGCCAATAATTTCTTGTGCTAATGCTGCCGCATCGAGTAAACCGAGGTTAACCCCTTGGCCAGCAAGTGGGTGAATGGTATGAGCGGCATCGCCAACTAATGCTACCCGCTCGCGCACAAAGTCTTGGGCATAACGCATTTTAAGTGGAAAGGCTTGGCGCTCACCTTCAACACGACACAAACCTAATCGGTGATCAAATGCAGCAGTTAAATGTTGATTAAACACTTCATCACTGGCATCACATAACGCTAATGCTTGCTCGGGAGGTAATGACCATACAATCGAGCATAGATCTTTTTCTGCTAATGGCAAAAAGGCTAATGGGCCATCAGGGCGAAAAATTTGACGAGCAGTTTGCTGATGAGGCTCATCACAACGGATATTTGCCACCAGCGCACTATGTCCATAATCCCAATGTGTCAGCGGAATATCAACATGTTGACGTAACCATGAATTAGCACCATCAGCACCGACGACCAATTTAGCGGTTAAATTTTTACCCGACTCCAATGTGATCCATGCTTCAGTTTCACCAAAGGCAATATTTTGGCATTTATCAGGCGCAAATAAGGTCACATTGTGTTGCTTACAGACCTGATCCAGTAACGCTAACTGGATCACGCGATTTTCAACAATATGGCCTAAATTCGGTTGCGCTAACCGCTCGGCATCAAAATCAATACGGGCGAAACTGTCTTGTTCCCATACTTCCATTTTGCTGTAAGGGCTCATGCGACGATCGCAGATACCATTCCAAGCCCCAACATTACGTAAAATGCGTTCACTGGCACGACTTAATGCCGACACCCGCACATCAGGCAGTGTGGCTAACTCAGGGTTCGGTAACTGGCCTTCAATAACCGCAATTCGTAATTCAGTATCGGCTAACGCTGCAGCCAGCGTTAAACCTACCATTCCACCACCAATAATGGCGACATCAACATTTTGCATCATAGCTATCGTTTTACCTGTCCCATGGCACGGCGTAATAGCGGTGCTTGAAGTGTGTTTGAAAGGCTCATTGTCATCAAGCCCAGATTACGCCCAGCAACGAGCGCAGGATTATCATTAGCAAACAAGTTAACCAAGCCTGTCGTCATCGCAATAGTAGCTTGTCGATCAGGTAAACGTCGCTCACGATAACGGCCTAATACAGTTGGCAAACCAATATCAGCCCCACGTTTAACCCCTGCGGCAATTTCTTCTGCTAATGTCATCACATCACGTAAACCAAGGTTAAACCCCTGCCCAGCTATCGGATGAAGTGTTTGCGCAGCGTTACCAATCACAGCAGTACGGTGTGACACTAAACGTTGGGCTTGGCGTAATATTAATGGATAACAATGACGCTCTCCTGCCACCGTTAGTGCCCCTAATCGCCACCCAAACACCGCTTGTAATTCAGCTAAGAATTGCGACTCCGTTAATGCCATGATCCGCGCTTGTTGATGAGGTTCAACACACCACACCAATGAACTACGTCCTTGAGACATCGGTAACAATGCCACTGGCCCATGCTGAGTGAAACGTTCAAACGCTTGACCTTGATGTGGCTCTGAGGTGGTAATATTAGCAATGATCGCCACTTGCTCAAAATCATGTTCATCACGGCCAATATGTAACAAATCACAGCAATGAGACAGCGCACCATCAGCGGCAACCACTAATTTTGTACGTAACCGTTTACCGGTATTTAAACGCACTAACGCCTCGGTTTGAGTACGCTCAATATGCTCAACTTTAGCGGGACAAAACAAATCAATTTGTGGGCGAGTCACTAACTGGTGGTGGAAAATTTCCCCCGCAGCGGCTAATTCAATCACATAGCCTAACGCATCAACCGCCAATTGCTGAGCTGACAACTCGACCATGCCAGCGTGACCGCGATCAGAGACATGAATATGCTCAATTGCGGTCGCAACAGAGGATAATGCCGGCCAAAGTTGAATTGAATCTAATAAACGGCTGGTGCCATGAGAGAGCGCAATACTGCGAGCGTCATAGCCCGGATGCCCATATTGATCAGCCGCTACCGCTTCAACAACAGCGATATGTAATTGATGCTGAGTTAATTCATCCAGTGCAATCGCTAAACATGCACCCACCATTGCGCCACCCGCAATCACCACATCATATTGCTTCACATTTTGTCCCTTTCCCAATAGAAATTATTAGTGAACGGTTGGCTGCTCATCAGCATCGTCGTCATTGACAAGGCGTTGGCCTAATTCAGAATGACAACTCAATACACACATACGCACATGCTCAACCACTTGCTCAAATAATGCCGCTTGCTCTTCAAGATCTTCATCTTCATCAATACCAAGCTGTGAGATCTCTTGTAAATCAGCCAATGCTTCGGTTATTTCTTCAGACAACTGATCTTTTTTTAAATCCATCAGTCCAAGACCAGAAATAAAGCTATTCACCCACTCAGTTAATGCTTCAGCGCGATCAGATAACGGTTCATCATCGTCAGGCATCAACAGTGAAAATTCAAACCCACCACCAATTAACTCATCTGCCGTGGTGGTAAATAACGTTCGCACCATTATTTTGGCACCATCAGTCATTGGCTCACCTTCATTGGCATAATCACATACCGGGCCCGCCCAGCTCTCATCATTAACCGCTAAGCCACCACAGATCATGCCACTGAGTAAACCATGTAATTCAGCAGGAACCGCAGCAAGACCTTGCTCTTTTAAAGCAGCTTCAACAGCTTGGTATGTCGGTAGGGTTATTTCACTCATGGTTTATCACCTTTTTTAGTTGGCGCAATTTAAAATAAATTTTTTTGTGACCATTACTTAACAATAACGCTCATCGTTACGGTTACACTGTTTGAAATTGTACCAAACAATAATCACACTTATGGCTTAGTTGGTATAATAAAATAGCAATGAGCGAATGGCGGCACTGTGTTATGCTAACACTTAAGCCTAGTTCGGCAAATGATAACACTGGCGATAACGTTCAATCCTTAATCAACTCTTTAGTGAGTCTGATTAATATCTGTTTAGTCAGAAGATATTGAACCTAAACCGAGACATAGTCGCTTGCATCTTGTGTAGGGTTTTCCTATATTGACCCTCGTCGCAAGCGGAATGAATACCCATTCTGGCACGGAGCAAATCGAAGGTTTATGAGTACTCAGGCTGTAGAAATTCAAGTATTGGGCCGCAAATTAAAAGTTAATTGCCCAACAGGTCAAGAAGATGCATTACGTGCCGCGGCGACAGATTTTGACCAACGCTTGAAAGATATGTCTGCGCGTAGTAACGTATCCGTAGAACAATTATTAATCTTTACTGGTCTTAACATCAGTAACGAGTTGCATTTAGAGCGACAAGAACATAATCGTAATGCTGAATTAATATCCAATAAAATCAATTCACTAGAAGAAAACTTGGATAAAGTATTGCAATATCAGCCAAAGCGTTGATAATGAATTGACCCTGGGGTGTACGTCAGTGAATGAATGTCCCCGAGCCGATAAGCAAATACCCAGGATTGGCTTTTTTATTAGCTATTGTGCATGCTCAGCTTGACTGAGAAGCCTGCGGCTAATGTTGCCAGTCCACCTTGAACATCTGGTTCAAGGGCCTTATTTCGCAACGGCACCTTGGGGCATCCCTACTGAGTTTCACTTTCTTTCTGCACTCTAGCACCCTACAATCCTTAAACACTCATCGTTCATGGATTGGATAATCAAGTGACAACAACTTCTGTTTCCTCATCCCAACCGTTACGTCACCAACTTCGACAACAAATTCGTCACGCTCGGCGACAATTATCCCCTCAGCAACAACACCATGCCGCCCAACAATTATCTCAGCGTTTGCAAGCCTTACCTCAAATTCAACAAAGTCAGCATATTGCTCTTTATCTTGCCAATGATGGTGAAATAGATCCGCAACCGTTCATTGAATGGTTATGGCAGCAAGGTAAGTCGGTTTATCTGCCAGTGCTGCATCCTTTTAGCAAAGGGCATTTACTGTTTTTACACTACGCAGCCAACACTCCGATGACCACCAATCGCTATGGTATTAGCGAGCCTAAATTAGATGTCCGCCGCGTTAAGCCGATTGCTGAACTTGATGTTATTTGTACCCCATTAGTCGCATTTGATAGCAATGGACAACGGTTAGGGATGGGAGGCGGCTATTATGATCGCACTTTAAGCCAATGGCACCAACATCGCCAAGGGCCTTATCCGATCGGTATCGGCCATGATTGCCAATATATTCCCCTGCTCCCCAATGAGAAATGGGATGTGCCTTTACCTCTCATTATTACCCCTAACCATCTCTTTACAGAGTCATAACGCACATCACGCAAACGATTGGCTTTAGATTAAAAAAAACCGAATGTAATTGTATGTTATTCATAAAGTTATATTTTTAGTTTTAAGTTTGCACCCTTTAACCATAGAATCCAACTGACGAAATCACTTCGGTTAGCTATAATCACCTCTCGCATAATTGAGGTCATTACGAGGAGAACGGCATGACACAAGATGAAATGAAAAAAGCAGCGGGCTGGGCAGCACTTGAGTACGTAACGAAAAACAGTATTGTTGGTGTAGGTACTGGTTCAACCGTTAATCACTTCATCGATGCCTTGGCAACCCGTAAAGAAGAGATCAAAGGCGCAGTTTCGAGCTCTGTTGCTTCAACTGAACGTCTAGAGCAAATTGGCATTACAGTCTTTGATGCTAACGAAGTTGCTAGCCTTGATATTTATGTTGATGGCGCTGATGAAGTTAATGCCCAATTTGATATGATCAAAGGCGGCGGTGCAGCATTAACCCGTGAAAAAATTGTCGCAGCCATTGCTGAGAAATTCATTTGTATTGTAGATAATACCAAGCAGGTTGATGTATTAGGTCAATTCCCATTACCCGTAGAAGTGATCCCAATGGCGCGCTCTTTTATTGGTCGTGAGCTAGTTAAACTAGGCGGTGATCCGGTTTACCGTGAAGGGGTTATTACTGATAACGGTAATATCATTCTTGATGTCTACAACATGGAGATTACCGATCCTAAAGCAATGGAAGACAGCATCAACGCCCTACCTGGTGTGGTGACTGTGGGTCTATTTGCTCATCGTGGTGCAGATGTGTTACTTGTCGGCTCACCTGAAGGCACTAAAATCATCGAAAAATAATGATTGTTTCGTTATTTGATTACCAAACGGCAGCTATTGATCGCACGCGAATCATTGGTTGCCGTTTTTTATTGGCTTTTTCGTAATATTCTTACCCTTAATGATTAAATTTTGATACTTTATTAAACAGCACGTAGCAAATATTTAACCATTTAGCGACTGAGATGTAATGTCAACCTTAGTCAAACTAAAGGACATTTGCATTATCAGTCGCCGCGTTTTTAAGGATAAGAACCCATGGCAACAGTGTCACTCAATAAAGCAAAAATCAAAATCCTTCTGCTTGAAGGTCTCCATCCATCGACCGTTGACGTCTTGCAACAAGCAGGCTATAGCAATATTGAATACCACAAAGGCTCTTTAGCCGGTGATGAACTCTTAGAAGCAGTTAAAGATGTTCATTTTATTGGGATTCGTTCTCGTACCCAATTAACCCCAGAAGTATTTGCCGCAGCGAAAAAACTGACTGCTGTCGGTTGTTTCTGTATTGGTACTAATCAAGTTGATTTAGAAGAAGCAATGCGTCGTGGTATCCCAGTTTTCAATGCCCCTTTCTCCAATACCCGTAGTGTTGCAGAACTTGTTGTAGGTGAAATTCTGTTGTTATTACGTGGCATTCCCGAAAAAAATGCCAAGGCACATCGTGGTGAATGGTTCAAATCAGCGGATCACTCATTTGAAGCGCGCGGTAAAACCCTCGGTATTATTGGGTATGGTCACATTGGTACTCAGTTAGGTATTTTGGCCGAAAACTTAGGCATGCGAGTGTGTTTTTATGATATTGAAACCAAACTCTCATTAGGCAATGCAACCCAAGTCGGTTCTTTATCTGAATTGCTCAATAAAGCCGATATCGTCAGTTTGCATGTTCCTGAAACAAAAGGTACCGCCAATCTCATGGGAGTAGAAGAATTTGCACGCATGAAACCCGGTGCTATTTTTATTAACGCTGCTCGTGGCACTGTGGTTGATATTGATGCGCTATGTAGTGCATTAGAAAGCAAACATATTGCGGGGGCTGCGATTGATGTGTTCCCAACAGAGCCTAAAACCAACAACGATCCGTTTGAATCACCGTTAATGCAGTTTGATAACGTGATCCTCACGCCGCATATTGGTGGTTCAACTCATGAAGCTCAAGAAAACATCGGCATTGAAGTCGCGGGGAAACTGGTTAAATACTCTGATAACGGTTCGACATTATCAGCGGTTGGCTTTCCTGAAGTGTCTTTGCCTGAGCACCACCATGGTTGTTCACGCTTACTGCACATTCACCACAACCGCCCTGGCATATTAAACCAAATCACTACCATTTTCGCATCGGAAGGCATTAATATCGCCGCCCAATTTTTACAGACAGGCGCAGAAGTGGGCTATGTTGTAATTGATGTTGAAACTGAACGTTCAAAAGAAGCATTACAACAACTTAAATCGATTGAAGGTACGATCCGCGCCCGTATCCTACACTAAATGGTTAACCGTTTAACCACTTAACAACGACAAAGGAGAGCATAATGCTCTCCTTTTTTATTGCCATTTAATCTATGTTGGTATTATTTTTATACTTAGATTATTTTTCGGCTAATTTAAAGATCACATTTACACTGTCTTTAATTACAATATTGTTATCAGTGTAACTTTGATCGATTGCACCTTTGTTCATGCTGCTATACATCACAACATCATTACTACGACGGTATGGCATTGGCTGACTATTAGTATTGTAATCAATCTGCCATACACCCTCGATCTTATTACCAAAACCTTGTGCTAATGACGCAGCAACTTGCTTAGCATTCTCAATCGCTTTTTGACGAGCTTGACGCTGATATTTCTCAGTATCTGCCACTTTTAAATCAATATTATTAATTTGATTAATGCCATTACCAAGTGCGTCATCTAAATAGGTATTGAGTTGAGTTAACTGGTGAACTGTCACCTCAACATTACGATTAGCTCTAAAGCCGATTAACTCAGGCTGGTGATCTTTTGGATAGTTATATTGTGCCGATAATGAAATATTAGCACTATTAATGTCTTTTTTATTCACGCCTGCTGCTTGTAAACGCTCAATAAACTTAGTGACCGCTTGATCGACAGCTAACTTAGCATCGACCGCTGTTTTCTTGGTTTCAACCACATTAACGGAAAATACTGCCATATCTGGCTTCACAACCACTTCGCCGCGACCTGTTGTCTCTAAGTGAGGAAATGGAATATCTGCCGCCATTGCAGCAGTTGAAACAAACGCACTAGCGCCAAGTACCATCATCGCTAAACATTTCTTTTTCATTATTCATCCTTTTATTTGTCGGGCAAGATTGTTATCTATTCACTACTACAATAATAAACAGATTAGCTTTTCTCGTAAATTATGCAGTTATGCTAACAAACTCCAAATATAACGAACACTGTTTTTTACGCGCCAGTCAGAAATCATTCAGGAATATTATCGTTTAAAGCATCCTATTATTGCGAGCTTGATCTTTTATTTAGATAAAAAAAAGAAGCCCGTAGGCTTCTTTTTGATGTCATATAATCAAAGATTGAGCGAATTAAGCAGCAACTTTATTTACATGCACATCCATCTGTGGGAACGGAATTTCGATACCTTCTTTATCAAGCTCTTCTTTGATTGCTTGGTTAAGATCGAAATATACTGCCCAGTAATCAGGCGTATTAACCCATGGACGTACCACGAAGTTAACAGAAGAATCAGCAAGCGCAACAACACCAATTGTTGGCTCAGGATCTTTAAGTACGCGAGCATCAGCCGTTACTACACGACGCAATACTTCTTTTGTTTTCTGTAAATCAGCATTGTAAGAAACACCAATCACTAAATCGATACGACGGGTATCATTACGAGAATAGTTAGTAATTGGGTTACCAATGATATGGGCGTTTGGCACGATAACGGTTTTGTTATCAGGCGTACGTAATTCAGTTGAGAAAATCTGAATTGATTCAACAGCACCCGCAACACCAGCGACTTCAACGTAGTCACCAGATTTGAATGGACGGAAACCAACGATCAAAACACCCGCTGCAAAGTTTGATAATGACCCTTGTAGAGCAAGACCAATAGCAAGACCTGCGGCACCAATAACAGCAACTACAGACGCGGTTTGAATACCAAGACGACCTAATGCTGCGATTAATACGATAACGAACAGTACATAACGCACTAAGCCATGAATAAATTCAACAACCGCGTTATCCATGTCTTTTTTGCGTAATACTTTAGCAATCGTACCCGCAATCATTTTAACAATGATATTACCAATAAATAAAATCAGTACTGCTGAAACGATATTTACCGCATATTGAACTAATAGATCTTGGTTTTTGCTGATCCAATTTCCGGCGTGTAATACACCATTAGTCAGTGAGTTATCCGATATATGCTCAACAACCTTGTCAGTAACGCTCTCTGTCATGAAGGTATCTCTCTAAAAAATTTAAAAATAATAAAATATTGCTTAATGAGTCAATTATACAGTTACGATAACAGCAATAGCAAAAATAACATTACAACAACAACTTCACTGTTAAATAACCACCATCCACAATGCTGTAATAAGTATAATAATCAGCAGAGTAAACTATAACATCAAAGAAACAGTGCATTATTAATCTTTTACTAGGTAAATGCCTAGTAAAAAAAACCGAACAATCATAAAACAATATAAATAGTTAACTATCAAAATATAACGCTAACTGTTTATTAAATACAAAAAAAAAGCCCACCGAAGTGGGCTTTTTCACATTTTATGTTACTACGAAATCGAAATTATAGAACGTCGATTGCGTTTAGGTCAGAGAATGCTTTCTCTAGACGCTCAACCATTGATACTTGACCTGCACGTAACCAAACGCGTGGATCATAGTATTTCTTGTTAGGCGCTGACTCACCCGTTGGGTTGCCGATTTGACCTTGTAGGTAATCGTGGTTTTCAGCTTCGTAACGACGGATACCGTCCCATGCAGCCCACTGTGTATCAGTATCGATGTTCATTTTGATAACACCGTAACCGATAGACTCTTGGATTTCAGCTTCAGAAGAACCTGAACCACCGTGGAATACGAAGTTTAGAGAGTTAGTTGGTAGACCAAACTTCTCTGAAACGTATGTTTGAGAATCACGTAGGATAGTAGGAGTAAGTACTACGTTACCCGCTTGGTAAACACCGTGTACGTTACCGAAAGATGCAGCGATAGTGAAACGAGGGCTAACTGCAGTTAGTTGCTCGTATGCGTATGCAACATCTTCAGGAGAAGTGTATAGCTCAGAAGTATCCATATCTGAGTTATCAACACCGTCTTCTTCGCCACCAGTACAACCTAGTTCGATTTCTAGTGTCATGTTCATCTTAGCCATACGCGCAAGGTATTTAGCTGAGATTGCGATGTTATCTTCTAGAGACTCTTCAGAAAGGTCGATCATGTGAGAAGAGAACAAAGGCTTACCAGTTTGTGCGAAGAACTCTTCACCAGCGTCAAGTAGACCGTCGATCCAAGGAAGAAGTTTCTTAGCCGCGTGGTCAGTGTGAAGAATTACAGGAACACCGTAAGACTCAGCAACCGCGTGAACGTACTTAGCACCAGCAACAGCACCAAGAATTTGAGGGCCTTGACCTTCAAGCTTCAGGCCTTTACCAGCGAAGAATTGTGCGCCACCGTTAGAGAACTGAACGATAACTGGTGCTTTAGCTTTAGCAGCCGCTTCAAGAACAGCGTTCACTGAATCAGTACCGATACAGTTAACAGCAGGTAGAGCAAAGTTGTTTTCTTTTGCTACAGCAAAAACTTTCTGTAGGTCGTCGCCAGAAATAACACCAGGTTTTACAAAATCGAAGATCTTAGACATAACAATAGTCCTATATTTACTTTGTTGTCTGTGGAAAAATTCTTGTGCAAACGTTTGCGATAAGCCTGTATTTTACTGAAACATGCCTATTATCACAAACGTTTAAACGCGGAAGCTAGATTTATTATTACAAATACATAAGCTTCCACGCCAAATAAATTATGCTTTAGCGCGAGCTTCTAGCATTTCAACTGCTGGCAATTTCTTGCCTTCAACGAACTCAAGGAAAGCACCGCCACCAGTAGAGATGTAAGATACTTTATCTTTGATGCCGTACTTGTCGATAGCTGCTAGTGTGTCACCGCCGCCTGCAACAGAGAAACCAGCAGATGCTGCGATTGCGTTAGCAACAACTTCAGTACCTTTACCGAATTGCTCAATCTCAAATACGCCAACTGGACCATTCCAAAGAATAGTTTTCGCGTTCATGATGATGTCTGCAAGTGCTTGAGCTGAATCAGGACCAAGGTCAAGAACCATGTCGTCAGCTGCAATCTCAGTTGATGCTTTGATAGTTGCAACAGCAGTATCAGAGAACTCTTTTGCACATACAACATCAGTAGCAACTGGAATAGCAGTGTTTGCCATCAGTGCTTGTGCTGTTGGGATAAGATCAGCTTCGTAAAGTGACTTACCTACATCGTTGCCTTCTGCTGCGATGAATGTGTTAGCAATACCACCACCAACAACGATTTGGTCAGCAATCTTAGCTAGTGACTCAAGAACCGTTAGTTTAGTTGATACTTTAGAACCACCAACGATAGCAACCATTGGACGTGCTGGGTTATCCATTGCTTTACCTAGCGCTTCTAGTTCGCCAGCAAGTAGTGGACCTGCACATGCTACAGGTGCAAACATACCTACGCCGTAAGTAGATGCTTGTGCACGGTGAGCCGTACCGAATGCATCCATTACGAATACGTCACAAAGTGCAGCGTATTTCTTAGATAGTTCGTCTTCGTTCTTCTTCTCGCCCTTGTTAAAACGTACGTTTTCAAGAACAACAAGCTCGCCTGCGTTTAGCTCAAGACCATCAAGGTAATCTTTTGCTAATTTAACGTCACAATCTAGTGCGTCATTTAAGTAGTTAACTACAGGCTGTAGAGAGAATTCTTCTGCGTATTCGCCTTCCGTTGGACGACCTAGGTGAGAAGTAACCATTACTTTAGCACCTGCTTCTAAGCAGCGCTGAATAGTAGGTAGAGATGCAAGGATACGTGCATCTGAAGTTACTTTACCGTCTTTTACTGGTACGTTTAGGTCAGCACGAATAAATACACGCTTACCAGCTAGATCCAGATCAGTCATCTTGATTACAGACATGTTTTGCCCTCTCAACATTATTTAAAATAAAAGTTCATAAATTTCACGGCTCGGCGTCACTGCCAAACCCAAGAATTCTTACTCGTTATTTTGACGGCGTTGCAGCAGAGTTATCTGTTGCCGCCATTGCTAACGCAGTATCTAACATGCGATTTGCAAATCCCCATTCATTATCACACCACACCAGCATTTTAATTAGATGCTGACCACTCACTCGGGTTTGGGTGCCATCAACAATCGCGCTATGGGGATCATGATTGAAGTCAATCGACACCAATGGTGCTTCGGTATAAGCCACTATACCCTTTAATGTACAACGAGACGCATTCAATAATGCTTGATTTACGTCATTAACTTTCACGTTTGTTGTAACAGTAACCGTTAAATCCATGGCGGTGACGTTTATTGTGGGCACCCTCACAGAAATTGCTTCAAATTTGTCAGAAAACTTCGGGAAAATACGACCGATACCTAAATGTAATTTGGTATCTACTGGAATAATGGATTGGCTAGCAGCACGCGTTCGGCGTAAATCGGGGTGATAAGCATCAATAACTTGCTGATCATTCATTGCAGAGTGAATTGAGGTTATTGCGCCCGTTTCAATACCGAAACAGTCATCCAACACTTGAATGATGGGCACGATGCAATTCGTCGTACAAGAGCCGTTAGAAACAATCGTGTGTTGCGGGGTTAACTGGTGATGGTTAACGCCATATATCACAGTAAAATCAATATCTTTAGCAGCAGGATGGGAAAATAACACTTTGTTAGCACCAGCATGTATGTGGGCTAAACCATCAGCACGAGAGCCTAAGTGACCAGTACAATCAAGGACGATATCGACATCCAAATCATGCCACGGTAGCAGTTTAGGATCGGGTTGATGAAGCAGGCGAATTTGATCGCGATGACCATTTTCATGGGCAATAAAAAGATGCTCCTGGTCATGACTGACAGGCTTACCGAAGCGTCCATGGCTTGAATCATACTGAAGCAGATGAGCCATTGCTTCTGGCTCAGCCAATTCATTGATGGCCACGACGTTAATCTGGTGATGTTTACCACTCTCGTACAATGCGCGGAGCACACTGCGACCGATGCGGCCGAATCCATTTATTGCGACTTTTAGTGTCATATCCGTGCTACAAAAAACCCAAGCGGCGTTAGTGTATACCAACCAAGTTTGAGAATCACCATAATTGTGACAACTCTCACTGCGTTTAATTAAATATCTACATAATCAAACACATAATCACATAATTTTACATGCTTAAAACTAAAATTATGCATAGTTAACCACTATCATCCCCGCCAAATGTCAATTTCTTGTCATTCAAACAGGCTCTTTTTTGCGTATTTAAGATGTAAATCAACACTGTACAAAATCAACAAAAGCACTAATTTATTCGTAGTATAATTATACAAAATGACATATTTATCTACATTTTAGGCACGTGATGATGGCTTAGTGGCATGGCTGGAAGTGGTTCAAAACCGCCTCGGTAGTATTTCACAATCTCTCGGTTCATCCGTCGGTGAGGCGAATCTAAATACGGATCGTGATCTGACAGATAGCAATGGTGTAATGCGTGATATCAACGTCGATAACACTAAAACC
>SAMEA5043655__coassemble_16_pt1 | contig 56321 bp, 51 predicted proteins | sample SAMEA5043655__metabat2_low_PE_001 | metagenome-assembled genome bin SAMEA5043655 (sample SAMEA5043655) | Gadus morhua
AATGGTAAGATAAATCAACTTAATTCAGTAAGGACACACTCGTGCCAAAAATTATTATCGCAGTGGTTATCGCCGCAGTAGTTGCTTTTTTTCTTTATCGCTCTTACAACAACAAACAAGCAGCACAAGAAAACATTAAAATTGGTCAGGAATTTCTAGCTGCAAACAAACTAAAAGAAGGCGTGCAAACTACCTCTTCTGGTTTGCAATACTTAGTGCTGCAACCTGGCACAGGCACTGTACATCCAAAAGCAACAGATACAGTGACTGTTCATTACCATGGTACATTACTTAATGGTACTGTTTTTGATAGTTCAGTTGATCGTGGTGAAAAAATTTCATTCCCACTAAATCGAGTGATTAAAGGTTGGACGGAAGGCTTACAACATATGGTTGTTGGCGAAAAAGTACGTTTCTTTATCCCGGCTGATCTTGCTTACGGAAACAATGGCGCAGGTAGCATTCCTCCTGGCTCAGTACTAATCTTTGATGTTGAGTTATTTAAGATTAATTAAATTATCAGCACAAATAAAAACGCCAGTATCGTGCTCTACTAAAAGTAGATTACATCAATACTGGCGTTTTTTATTGCTCTAATTTGCGATTAGTGCAATTTCAGACTTGGACGTAACACACGGTTAATTCGCCCAACTAGCATAATCAAACCAGTTTTAAACATTCCATGTAGTGCCATCTGATGCATACGATACAGTGAAATGTAGACCATACGTGCAATACGGCCTTCAACCATCATCGAGCCTTTTGATAAGTTACCCATTAAGCTACCAACCGTTGAGAAACGGCTTAATGACACGAGTGAACCATGATCGCTATAAATATATGGCTTTTGCTCACGATCAGTCAATTTAGCTACAATATTACCAAAACAACGACTTGCCATCTGGTGTGCAGCTTGGGCGCGTGGTGGTACGAATGAACCATCCTCTTGCACACATGATGCTAAATCACCAATCACATAAATATTATCATCACGGGTTGTCTGTAACGTTGGTTTAACCACTAACTGATTAATACGGTTAGTTTCAAGACCCGCGATATCTTTCATGAAATCAGGTGCTTTAATACCTGCAGCCCATACCATAATTTGTGCTGGAATATGTTCACCATCTTTGGTTGTTAAGCCTGTTTCATCGGCTTTCGTTACCATTGTTGCGGTACGAACATTAACACCAAGTTTTGTTAGTTCATTATGTGCGGCTTGTGAGATACGCGGTGGCAATGCAGGTAAAATACGCTCGCCCGCTTCTACTAAGTTAATGTTTAAACGTGAACTATCAAGATCACCAAAACCGTAGTTATGTAACTCTTGAACCGCGTTATGTAACTCAGCAGAAAGCTCTACCCCCGTTGCACCTGCACCAACAATAGCAATATCAACTGTTTTTTGGTCTTTGTTGGCATGTAACTTCATGAACTGGTTATTCATTTCACTACGGAAACGGTGAGCCTGTTCTGGGCTATCAAGGAAAATACAATTATCACGTACACCCTGAGTATTAAAATCATTCGATGTAGAACCAATCGCTAAGACTAAAATATCGTACTCTAATGAACGTTCTGGTACTAATAATTCATTTTGCTTGTCGTATAATGCTGCTAATGTGATCGTTTTTGCATCGCGATCAATACCTTGCAATGAACCCATTTGGAAGTCAAATGAATGGTTTTTAGCATGTGCTCGATAACTAATCGCATCAACACCTGCATCTAACGAACCGGTTGCTACTTCATGCAGTAATGGTTTCCATAAATGGCTTGCGCGACGATCAACCAATGTAACTTCAGCGCGGCGTTTACGGCCTAATGTACGGCCCAATTTAGTGGCTAATTCCAAACCACCAGCACCACCACCCACAACGATAATACGTGTCAAGATAGCTTCCTCTCTATTTTATGATTTTTAAAAACTGACAAAGACTGAATTGCATAGCAGTCTGCTGATAGTAAATAATCAAGCATCAAGACCGCTAGGCGAAAAAGTATCTATATATCTAAGTTCACGTAGGTAGGCAGACGGATCTACAACCCGTCTGTGATATGTAGGAGGTAATGGTTCCGTTATTACTGCGCTTTAAACGCTTTTATTTTTTGTAGATGCTGCGAGATTTTTGCAAACTTATGTGATTCATTGTCATCCCACACAATGTCGTAAAATTGATCTAGCGCATCTTTTGTTTGCTGATTATCTAACACTTCATCATGAGTTGAAAGGATACAGAGGCAATTTCCTGTATTTTTTTTACGAAAATTTGTTACACATTTTGTCAAAATGTCTTCATATTCCTCTGGACGGTCTATTTTACCCTCCATATTACATTCTGGATGCAAATTAGGATTCAACATCACCTGTTTTATACCAGAAAGGAATCCAATCCGTTCAGCCCAATAACCACCCAGACCAACACCACAAATTAAAGGTTGTGGATCATCACTGGCTTCAAGTAACTTATGTACTTCTTTCAGTAGATGTTGCATATCATGCTTAGGGTGCAGCGTACTATAATTTAGAAAACGAACATCTGAATCAATAAATTGTAATTGCAATACTTTTTCATGATTACCTGGGCTTGTAGAGTCAAAACCATGTAAATAAATAATCATTGTTATCCCTCACTATCTAGTCATAATTTTACGTACTATCTATACCGACATAGCAGCGTTAAATCCATAATCAAAGTAGTGTTTAACAAAATTAAAACAAAAAACATGATCCCGTCTACAAAAACATATTCACTTAAATAATAGTCATAACAACTCAATTAATGTATTCAATAAGTTGTTGCTGTAATTGCAAGGCATCGTGTAGATATTGTGGCTGATGCCAAACCTGATGCCCCACGTAATACCATAATAATGCCAAATATTGGCACCACGGTTGCCAATCACGAACAGCTTGCAGCCAATCACCTTTATTAAACTGTGTTCCCTTTTCAAGCAACTGGCGATGATCACAATAATCACTCACGGCCAACTCAAGATTTAACTCATTGGCAATAATTGTCATCGCCAAATCTAAACTGGGATCACCAGCCGCTGCATATTCCCAATCGATAATTTTGGCTTCTTCCGTTAAGCCATTGACTGGAAATGGCACAATGACGTTATAACGACCAAGATCAAAGTGACAGCAACAATCATCAAACACTGTAGGTATCGGTTGATGTTGAAAGAAATAATGAATTGAAGTTAATAGCGGTGTTTTATGCGCGGCATTTATATATTGCCAATAATGTAGCCCTCGCTGTTGAATGTCTAACCGCCAACTAGGTACAGGCAATTGGTGTACTTTTGCTTGTAGTTGGCACAATGCAGTATTGGAAAAATCGACTGTCGCTTCCATGCCAGTAAGCCATTCAACTAATAACCCTTTCACTTGATCTGTTTGTGAATCGGTATCCATAAGTAACTGGAACGGTTTAGGGGCTAAACCAGTATCAGATATCATCGTGAGTAGCTGATATTCATGTTGACGTTCAATACCAAATGCTTGAGCGGCAACCGATAATGGCCGCCACACATAGTGTTTAGTTTGTTCAGTTAAAGGGTGAAATAATACTAATTTCCAACAACGATTAGTGAGTCCACCCGTTAACATCGACGCTGATATAAGTTCAGTATCAGGTAAGGAACGTAAAAGATTACTATCAAACTTTTCATAACAACCCATATTGCAATCCTTCACCTGATACTAATATTTCACTATTGCCAAGCAACGCTATTGGTTGATGTCGATTGCATCACTTGATCTTGGTCAGACCATTCAATAACACCAGACTTCAAATCCATTAACCGCATTGTAACTTTATAATAGGCTTGCTTACCATTTGATGTTGATTTCATTACGGTTGATACGTGGCCATAAAGCATATATTGTGCGCCAACCATGTTACCAAACTGGATTGCCGTACTTTGATTAACAAAACGATCATCTTCATGGAAATTTAATTGTTGGCGAACAGCTTTAACGCGCGCAGGATCAGCAAAATGGAATTTACCAGAGTCTTGTAATTGCTCACTGATCATCGCGGTTAAAGCACTGGTATCGATATGCTTACGCGTTTGATTTTTAAGACTATCAACCACAACAATCGGGTCACCTGTTGCTGTTATAGAACGAATAGCGGCAGATGAAAGCATGTTATCAACCATTGATGAAGTTAATGTTTCTAAATCACTGGAACCAAAATTAGTGACTGCCTTTTCTATTCCACCAAATCCACCACCATAATTAATAGGTTGGGCACAACCGCCTAATAATGTTGCTGCTGCTAACAAGGCCATTACACTCTTTTTCATCTTACTTACCTTTCAATATTATCTATTTATTATCGAACAATTATTTGCATCACGCACGGCAATACGATATTGCGTGGCGGCAGTGCTTGGTGCCAGCGCCTGCAATAACAGCACTTGATCCGGATTAATGGTCAGTGTGCGCCATGTTGTCGTAGGCTGATTTATTTCTAACCCATTCACATCATACCAATAAAAGTGATAATCCAATGATATCGCTGCGTCAGTTTTATTCATGACCTCAACTGATGCATCTAAATAGCCATTACGCAGTTCAGCCTGTGAATGACTAAACTCAAGCTGACTGGCTAATACGGTATTACCGATGACAACATGGTGATTCCCCTTCTCAAGACTAATCCCTGATATTGTCATTCCACTACAACCTGTAACTAGTGCGACTAACAATATCGACAACGCAGATATATACTTCATGCTACATTCGTGTACAGCGAGGCTGTAGCCTCCTAAGTTTCAATAGGATTACTTATCAGTATTAATATATAAGTTTACTCAAGAGAATGAAAAAAGCTTGAGTGACTAACCTCTAATCATTATTTATAGATTAGCGATGCCATGCTCAAGCTTTTATGATCAGTACATTCTCTTGCAATTTTATGCTAAGAATTTATCGCGATTAACTCACAATCATTGGACCTAATGGGCGACCGCCTAATAAGTGCATATGAATATGATAAACTTCTTGGCCACCAAAAGGATTGCAATTAACAATCAAACGGTAACCATCTTCAGCAATGCCTTCACTTGTTGCAAGTTTACGTGCAACGGTAAACATACGCCCCATCATTAATTCGTCTTCAGCTTCAACGTCATTAACCGTTGGCAGCAATTTATTTGGAATAATAAGAATATGGCTTGGTGCTCGAGGATTAATATCGCGGAATGCCGTTACTAGCTCATCTTGATATAAAACGTCTGCTGGAATTTCTTTGCGAATGATCTTACTAAAAATAGTTTCTTCAGCCATACCTGACTCCATTAAATAATCAGCTTAAATGTATTCTGAGTTGAGTATGCGCTACCAAGATGTAGAGGGCAATATTGGACACCGTTTTAAACACTTTTTTCACGCTTCATTTCATCTTTTTCCGTTATTTTTGCAACAACTGTCAAAATATTCACCAATCATCCTCTCAAACAGTCAAGAGTTTGAAGTTCGCGCCGATAGATGAATCAAACTAACGTAACATTATAAATATCAATTATAGCAATGAAATCAAACACTATTAATGATTGATTTCGCACTACATATCATCGTTGTAAAGGATATTGCGATCATTAAGTGCATCATTCTCAGCTTTTATGTCATTAGGGATATTATGAAAAAAAAATCTCAACCCTCAGTCATACGCCGTATGTACTTAGGCTTCGCTATCTTAGTCTCATTATTTGTCATCACCATTATGTTTATGCTTGATGGTGTTAGTCGTATTCATAACCAATTAAAATCAATTACTGCTGATGCCTTACCCCTAGTTTCAGTTTCAAATAATGTCAGCGTACAACTATTGGTAGCAGATAAGATCTTCAAGGATTATCTAACCAGCCAAGATCCTCAAGCAATGACAACCTACAGTACTGAATTTGAAAAACAAACCCGTATTTTTCAACAAACTCGCAATCAACTTGAGCAGGTCACTAAAAATAATCCACAATTAACCAAATCGATTCAAGCATTAACAGCATTAGAAAAACGCTATTTTGCTGAAGCTATTATTGCGATGACAAACTATCGATTACTACTACTTGCTACCGATGATCGCCAACAATCCGCACGTCAATTCCAACAACTGCAAACAGAACTCAACATAGGTATGAAGGAGTTCATTAACGAACAAGATAATATTGCAGTCAAAATGCTGTCTAAAAACTATTTTGAAAAATTAAAAGAAACAGAAACAATCACTTTAGATGCATTAGCATCTGATGATGCCACAGCCATCGAAAAGGCGATTAAGAGCAATAAAGTCAGCGTCAATCATCTTAAAAACACCTTCCGTTCTCTCTCCACATTACAGCCGAAATTAAAACAAGCATTTAACGACTCTGTAGAACAATACAGTATTGATATTGGTCGTAAAGATGGCGTGTTAGATCAACACTTTGAATATATTCAAGCACAACATCGCCTTTACAGTAATATAGCCACATTAGCGAAAGAAATTAATCAAGCAATGAGTATTGTTGGTGATTTTAATAAACAAGCTAATAGCCAAATGAGCCAAACTATTACCACCGCTGACAAAACCTACACGGATGTAGTCACTAAAGCGATTATCATCAGTATTACCGTTATATTTTTAGCCATCGTCGTCGGTTGGTATTTAGCACGTAGTGTCCGTCAACCTTTAGTGGCCATACTGAAAACATTAGACGCACTAACAGCAGGTAATATGACGCAACGCACTGAAACTAGTCACTTTATCGAATTTAGTAAACTAAGCAATCATATCAATACATTAGCTGAAAACTTACAACAGATATTAAGCCAAATTAGCCACGCATCATCAGAACTCAGTACTGTTGCCACTGAAAATCATGCCACAACGGCAGAAGCCAAGCTACGCTTAAATAGCCAACGTCAACAAACAGCCTCAGCAGCAACAGCAATGGTTGAAATGGAGCATTCTGTCACCGATGTATCAAAAAGTGCCCAAATCACCATGGAGCGTGTTAATGAGGTCGAACAAGCATCAGCGACTGGTCGCGAAGTGATGACCAGTAATATTAATACTGCCCACCAGCTTTCTACCCGTTTAGATGAATCGGTCCATGCCGTTGAACAACTACAAAAAATGAGCAGTAATATTGGTTCGATTTTAGATGTTATTCGTAATATTGCCGATCAAACAAACCTGTTAGCACTCAATGCTGCAATTGAAGCCGCAAGAGCTGGTGAGCAAGGTCGTGGATTTGCCGTCGTTGCTGACGAGGTGCGAGTACTGGCTAAACGAACTACTGATTCCACCTCAGAAATTGAAGCAATGATCAAAAACTTACAAACCAGCTCAGGCCAAGCAATGACCATGATGCAAAGCTGTGTAACTGAAATGGATAACAGTATAAGTCTTGCTTCTAATGCCAATAGTTCAATGGAAGAAATTCAAGCGATTATTATTGAAATTAGTGATATGAGCAGTCAAATCGCGCAAGCCGCTGAAGAGCAGCGTTGTACGACAACTGAAATTGCCCGTAGCCTCGAAGATATTAGCCACATTGCGGATAATAGTTATAACGCTATGGAAGAAATGGCTGATACCGGGGTAAAACTTGAACATTTAGCCACCGAACAAAATACCCTCGTCAGTCGCTTTAAGCTCTAACCAGTGCTTTAAGGTGGAGCGGGTACTTTACGTTCTCATTGAATAACTCACCGATCATGAGATTGGTGGGTATTTCCCTTTTTTATTGCTTTACAGCAAACGATTGCGCTTTAAAGCAGCAATTAACCACATTGTTTGATTTATCAACTTTACTTCAACGAAGGATACTTTTAGAATCGGGCAAATTTTTTGGTAGGGAAACAAAATGACAACATTAACGATAACTCGTCCTGATGATTGGCACACACACTTACGTGATGGCGATGTATTAAAAGATACGGTCAGAGATATTAGCCGTTACATGGGCCGTGCGATTATCATGCCTAATTTAATCCCTCCCGTTATTGATACCGAATCTGCTCTCGCTTACCGTAACCGCATTTTAGCCGCTCAGCCAGTATCAACCTTTACACCGTTAATGGTTATCTATCTTACCGATAACACGTCTGCTGAAGAAATTAAAAAAGCAAAAGCCTCTGGTCATATTTATGCCGCTAAACTGTATCCCGCTGGCGCAACCACAAACTCTGATTCAGGTGTTACATCCATTGATAAAATTCGTCCTGCATTAGAAGCCATGCAAGAAGTGGGAATGCCCTTACTTATCCACGGCGAAGTCACCCATGATCATGTTGACATTTTCGACCGTGAGAAAACATTCCTTGATACGGTATTAAGCCCTATCGTTGATGAATTCATCTCATTAAAAATTGTGCTTGAACATATCACAACGGCTGATGCGGTTGAGTTTGTTCGCAACGCAGGTCCAAATGTTGGCGCAACAATTACTGCACACCATTTGATGTTTAACCGTAACCATATGTTAGTCGGCGGTATTCGCCCTCACTTCTATTGCTTACCGATTTTAAAGCGTAACACTCATCAGCAAGCATTAGTGGCGGCAGCGACCAGTGGGAATGCGAAATTCTTCTTGGGAACTGACAGCGCACCCCATGTCAAAGGACGTAAAGAAGCGGCTTGTGGTTGTGCAGGGTCTTATACTGCTCATGCGGCAATCGAACTCTATGCAGAAGTCTTTGAACAAGCGAATGCGCTCGATAAGCTAGAAGCCTTTGCAAGTTTCAATGGTGCTGATTTCTATGGTCTACCGCGTAATACAGATACTATTACCTTAACCAAAAACGCATGGAAAGTAACTGAAGAGCTGCAATTTGGTAATGACACCGTTGTACCTATTAAAGCCGGTGAAATGATGTTTTGGACAGTTAACGCTTAAGTTAACACCAATGATCCTCGCTTAAAAAAGAAAGGCTTCCTTATTGAGAAGCCTTTTTTAACATCTACTCTATTGTCGAATAAAACACATTACTTTGCCATTTCAGCTATGTTTACACGCCATGTATCAGGGCCTGTTTGGTGAGCATTAACACCTTCAGCATCAACGGCAACCGTTACTGGCATATCTTCAACTTCAAACTCATAAATGGCTTCCATACCTAAATCAGCAAAGGCAACCACACGGGCTTTTTTAATTGCTTTAGCAACCAGATATGCCGCACCACCAACTGCCATTAAATACACCGCTTTATGCTGCTTGATCGAGGCAATAGTGGCAGGTCCGCGCTCTGCTTTACCGATCATGCCAGTAAGACCAGCTTCCCCTAACATCATTTCGGTAAATTTATCCATACGGGTTGATGTTGTCGGCCCTGCAGGTCCAACAACTTCATCACGTACCGCATCAACGGGGCCGACGTAATAAATAAAGCGATTAGTAAAGTCAACGCCTTCAGGAAGGCCTTCACCATTAGCAAGCATTTCTTGAATACGCTTATGCGCTGCATCACGACCTGTTAAGATCTTACCTGATAGCAACACGGTTTCGCCTGAACGCCACTCTTGCACGTCTGCTTTAGTAATATTATCTAGATTAACGCGACGCACATTGTCGCCCACTTCCCATGTCACTTGCGGCCAATCACTCAGTTTTGGTGGTGTTAATTCCGCAGGACCACTACCATCAAGGGTAAAGTGAACATGGCGCGTTGCAGCACAATTGGGAATCATACATACAGGCTTAGAAGCGGCATGGGTTGGCGCACTTTTGATCTTAACATCAAGTACCGTGGTTAAACCGCCCAAGCCTTGAGCACCAATGCCTAATCGATTAACACGATCATAAATATCTAACCGCAATGCTTCTTCTGTTGTTTGAGCGCCACGTTGTTGTAGCTCATGGATATCAACCGCTTCCATCAATGATTCTTTAGCAAGTAGAGCAGCCTTTTCTGCGGTACCACCAATACCAATGCCTAACATACCTGGAGGGCACCAACCCGCCCCCATTAATGGCACTGTTTTTTCTACCCACTCAGCAACATCATCGGAAGGATTAAGCATCACCATTTTAGTTTTATTTTCTGAACCGCCGCCTTTGGCTGCAATTTGAATTTCTACTTTATCACCAGCGACCATCTCAACATGCACCACAGCTGGGGCATTATCTTGAGTGTTCTTACGTGCACCAGCAGGATCAGTAACAACAGAAGCACGCAATGGGTTATCAGCATTGGTGTAAGCCTGACGTACCCCTTCATCAACCATTTGCTGTACAGTCAAATCACTGTCCCACTGTACATTCATACCAATTTTAACAAAACAGGTAACAATACCCGTATCTTGACAAATAGGTCGACGTCCTTCAGCTGACATACGAGAGTTAATTAAAATTTGGGCGATAGCGTCTTTCGCAGCTTGGCTCTGCTCTTTGTTATAGGCTTTTTCTAACGCTTGAATAAAATCCAAAGGATGATAGTAAGAAATATATTGTAAAGCATCGGCGACACTACTGATTACATCTTGTTTACAGATGACGGTCATAATTACCCTCGTTAAATATTATTATTCCATGGCGCCCTGTATTGTTCTTCCTGAATGTAGGGTATTAAACAACAAAATAGTGCTGTTCAATCTTGGGCGTCTTTCGCTGAATATGATACTCTTGCCCTTAACATTGCGCTATGCGCCAATCAAACCTCTTGTCACAAAAAAGAAAATGATTTGTAAATCACATCCAGAATTAAGCATTACCTCATTGCCTTACTCAAAAGATGCCGCACTTTCATGGTTTACACCACTATCGGGATTACCGTGGGCAATGATATTACGTTCAGCAGCAGAAGCGCATCCAGATAATCGTTATGATATTTTAGTTGCTGATCCTTTAGCCACAATTGAGTCACAACATGAAACAACTTATATTAAGTTTTCAAATGGTGACCAACGTACTACTACCGATGACCCATTTGAGGTAATTAATAACTTACAAAATGAATTATTACCGTCACTTAGCATTATTGATGAGTTACCATTTATTGGCGGCGCATTAGGCTATTTCAGCTATGATTTAGGTCGTAGAGTCGAGAAAATTGCCACTACAGCAACCCATGATATTCATTTACCCGAAATGGCTGTTGGTCTTTATGACTGGGCATTGATTGTCGATCATAAATTACAAAAAATATCACTTATTGAACCTAAAAATAGTCACCGCCTAGTCTGGTTAACCCAACAGCAATCTCAAGCTAAATCGTTAACGATATTACAAACCCATAACCATAAAACGACATTCCAATTAACATCTTCATGGTCATCAAATATGACCAAAGAGGATTATTGCAACAAATTTAACACCATACAGTCATATTTATTATCTGGTGATTGCTACCAAATCAATCTCGCACAACGATTTAGTGCTAGTTATCAAGGTGATGAATGGCAAGCCTATTGCCGTTTAGAGGCCGCTAATAGCGCGCCTTTTTCGAGTTTTATTCGTACTGATAACAGCGCTATTCTCTCTGTATCACCAGAACGTTTTTTACAATTAAAACACGGTAGAATTGAAACAAAACCGATTAAAGGCACTCGTCCACGAAGTAAAAATGCCACAGAAGATAGTGCGAATGCACAAGCCCTTCAACAAGCCCCTAAAGATCGCGCTGAGAATGTGATGATTGTTGATTTACTGCGAAATGATATTGGCCGAGTTGCGATCCCTGGTAGTGTTCGTGTACCGGCACTGTTTGCGATTGAAAGTTTTCCCGCCGTTCATCATTTAGTCAGTACCGTTACTGGTCAATTATCCAGTCATTATTCAACAACTGATTTATTACGTGCTTGTTTCCCCGGAGGCTCAATTACTGGTGCTCCAAAAGTGCGCGCAATGGAAATCATTGAAGAGCTAGAGCCAAATCGACGTAGTGTCTATTGCGGTAGTATTGGTTATATCAGTCGTTGTGGCACCATGGACACCAATATTGCGATTCGTACATTGGTTGCCTATCAACATCGTTTATATGCATGGGCTGGTGGTGGGATCGTTGCTGATAGTGATGCAAACAGTGAATACCAAGAAACTCTCGACAAATTAAGTAAAATTCTGCCAACCTTATAATAACGCTAAATTTAGCGAAAAAAGCGGTTAATGGAGGCTTTATGGGTGAACAGCAACAAATTCTAACGCGGTTTCTTATGGCACCAAGTCAACAATACGATGCTAGCCATAAGCGCAGAATCGATCATCACTTTACTGATGATATTGATTTCAAACCCGCAGCTGTTCTCATCCCGCTAGTACCTCGAAAGCAAGGCTTCAATGTCGTATTAACTCGCCGCGCTGAGCATTTAAAACACCACCCAGGACAAATCGCTTTTCCGGGTGGACGTTTTGAAGCGCCTGATATCGATCTGATCGCAACAGCCTTACGTGAAACCTATGAAGAAACCGGTATTATTTGTCAGCGCAATAATGTTATTGGTCAACTAACCCCCCTAGCAACAACCAGTGGCTATATTGTCACTCCCTTTATCTCAACGATTAGCAGTAACTATAATGCCAAACCAGACCCTGGTGAGGTTGATGCTATCTTTGAAGTACCACTCAATTACCTGCTTGATCCTAAAAATATCAAATCTCACCAGTTTCATCTTCGTGGTGAATGTCACCGTGTTTATGCAATACCTTATAACAATTATTCTATCTGGGGCGCAACGGCGCAGATGATTAAGCTACTATCTAACCAAATATGGGAAGATAAAAAATAACCAATTAGACGTTTTATTTTAATCTTACAAGCCAATTTATGTGATGCAGGTCTTATTTATTTGTATCACAAAAACTCCGTATTACAGAACGAGATCTTTATCCTTGTTTTCCCGCAATAAATAGCGACAATGCGCCCGTTCCTCTACTCTGTTCCGTTCCCTTTTATTGGATATCACAGCATGCAAAATACATCGACAGCGTCAGCAACATCTGGTGCAAAAAAAACCGGATGGACCTATAACGATTTCACATGGGCTCTTTCTCTGTTTGGTACTGCCGTAGGTGCCGGTGTTTTATTCTTACCAATTAAAGCAGGTGCGGGCGGTTTCTGGCCTCTAGTTATTCTTGCTCTTATCGCAGCCCCAATGACATGGTTTGCGCATAAAGGCTTAGCACGTTTTGTTCTATCATCAAAAAATCCTAATGCCGACATTACAGATACAGTAGAAGAGCATTACGGTAAAACGGGTGCTAACTTAATTACGTTTGCTTACTTCTTTGCTATTTACCCTATCGTATTAATTTACGGTGTGGGTATTACAAACACTGTTGACTCATTCATAGTTAACCAAATGGGTATGGAATCAATCCCACGTTGGTTACTATCAGGTGTATTAATTGCACTGATGACAGCAGGTGTTGTATTTGGTAAAGAATTAATGCTGAAAGCAACATCAGCAATGGTTTACCCACTTGTAATTATTCTACTGATTCTTTCTGTGTACCTCATTCCTGACTGGAACATGTCAATGGTACAAACAGAAGCCGATTGGTCTGCAATGCCTAAAATTATTTGGTTAGCGATTCCAATCATTGTGTTCTCTTTTAACCACAGCCCTATTATTAGCCAGTTCGCAAAAGAACAACGTCGCATCTACGGTGATGAAGCCGTTAAGAAAACTGACATGATCACTGGCGGTGCAGCAATGATGCTGATGGGCTTTGTGATGTTCTTTGTATTCTCAGTTGTGCTTTCAATGACACCAGAGCAACTTAATATGGCAAAAGAGCAAAATATTTCAGTACTTTCATACTTAGCTAACGTAAAAGATTCACCAGCGATTTCTTACTTAGGTCCACTGGTTGCTTTTGCTGCGATTACTTCAAGCTACTTTGGTCACTTCCTTGGTGCTCACGAAGGTCTGGTTGGTCTAGCAAAATCTCGCTCTAAGATGCCAATTGCTAAAATTGAAAAAATCTCACTAGGTTTCATTGTTATCACAACGTGGATTGTCGCTATCATTAACCCAAGTATTCTTGGCATGATCGAAACCATGGGCGCGCCAATGATTGCGGGTATTTTATTCCTACTACCTGTTATCGCAATGCAAACAGTACCCGCAATGGCGAAATACAAAACATCAGTATTTGCACGTGTATTCACGGTTTTATGTGGTACCGCTGCAATCACTTCTGTAATTTACGGCGCATTTTAATATAACTACTAAAAATGTACTGTTTGCGAATAATTAATCGCATAAAAGCAAAAATTTGTGCTAGTACGCATGGTGTTTACTAGCACAAATAACGTAAAATAGACGATACTAAAGAGTAAAGGTGCTTCGAGCATGATTACTCTTTTAGTTTAAGTGCACTCGCCAAGGAAGGAGCGAGGATATCAACGAATAACAGTCTTACTCGGAAGCAGAATCGCCTCCTTTGACTGAGGTAATAACATGATCAGTATTTTCGATATTTTCAAAATTGGTGTAGGCCCTTCAAGTTCTCACACTGTTGGCCCAATGAAAGCAGGTAAAGAGTTCATCGATGACTTACGCACGCTAGGAAAATTACGTGACGTAACTAAAATTACCGTTGATGTTTACGGTTCTTTATCGCTGACAGGTAAAGGCCACCACACTGATATTGCTATCATTATGGGTCTTGCTGGAAACTCACCTGAACATGTTGATATTGACAGCATTCCTGGGTTTATCTCGCGCGTAGAAGAAACTGAGCGTCTTCCTGTTGGCATGCACTGTCACACTGTTGATTTCCCTCGTGATGGCGGTATGAACTTCCATACAACAAACCTATCCCTTCATGAAAATGGCATGTCAATCCATGCTTGGCTTGATGATGAGGTTATTTTTTCTAAAACTTACTACTCTATCGGTGGCGGGTTTATTGTTGATGAAGAAAACTTTGGTAAAGAACAAACGAATACCGTTGAAGTTCCTTACCCGTTTGCTTACGCATCTGAATTACTAGAACAATGTAACGAACATGGCCTTTCTGTTAGTGCTCTCGTTATGGCTAACGAACGTGCTATGAATGCTGAAGATGAAATCAGCACATACTTCGCTAACATTTGGAAAACGATGCGTGAGTGTATGGAACGTGGTATGAATGAAGAAGGTATTTTGCCTGGACCACTTCGTGTACCCCGCCGTGCAGCAGCATTACGTCAACAACTGATTACAACAGAAAAATTTAACAATGACCCAATGACGGTTGTTGATTGGATTAATATGTATGCCTTTGCTGTCAATGAAGAAAACGCAGCTGGTGGCCGAGTAGTAACAGCGCCAACGAATGGTGCATGTGGCATTATCCCTGCTGTTTTAGCTTACTATGACAAATTTGTTCAATCTGTTGGTCCAAAAGAATATATGCGTTACTTTGCAGCATCTGGCGCTGTTGGTGGTTTATATAAACGTAATGCTTCTATTTCTGGTGCCGAGGTTGGCTGTCAGGGTGAAGTAGGTGTTGCGTGTTCAATGGCTGCTGCTGGTTTAGCTGAATTAATGGGTGGAAGTCCAGAACAAGTCTGCATGGCTGCTGAAATCGCAATGGAGCACAATCTTGGCTTAACCTGTGATCCAGTTGCAGGACAAGTACAAGTTCCTTGTATTGAGCGTAACGGTATTGCGGCAGTAAAAGCAATTAATGCAACCCGTATGGCACTTCGTCGTTCATCTGCACCACGTGTATCTCTGGATAAAGTTATTGAAACAATGCTTGAAACAGGTAAAGACATGAACGCTAAATACCGTGAAACATCGCAAGGTGGTCTAGCCATTAAAGTGATTTGCTAAACGTAAAATAACCAATTTGGCTATAACTAAAAAACTATCTTCGGATAGTTTTTTTGTTTTATGCTCAAAATATCCTGCTGAAAATCACAATTATATACAACTTGATTCATTATTAATCACCTCACAACACCATATCGTTAAGATATATGACTATATTATATCGATATAACTATTACCTCATCTCGTTGCTCCTTATATAGCCAATTGTATCTATTCTTTCTTTTCTTTTAGTCCTATACTCAATTACATAGACTCATTATTATTAATGTAGTATTAGCATGGATGCGTATATCGCCCTTTTACATCATTGATGTACGATATGTAATGAAGGATTTATTCCCTTTATAGAGAAGCAATATTGCTATGAAATATAAGCGTATCCTCTCTCAGAGCCATGTTGTTCTGAAAGAGTTTTATGTCGATCACCATTTAATTGTGAAGTTATCAAATGCTGAAGGTAATATTCACATTAATGGTCATGCTATAGATATAAAAAATACTAGCATTTTAGCTATACCTAAATTTAGTCATATCTCTTGTTCTATTAATCAATTAAATAATCAAGAGAATATTGAACTGCAAATTTTAATGATTAATGAAGATGCAATAACAGAAGCTTTCAAATATATTAGTGCTATTAAACAGCCAACAGCAGCAACTTCGAATTGCTTACCGACTTACCTCATTGATTCATCAGAAATTGTTGAGCAAAATTTCGCATTATTTAATCAACTATTGCCAAGCATTAGTGGATCAACAATGGAGCAAACTTTGCTGAGCCAGTGCTTAGTATTCATTTTAATTGCACTTAATAATACTGGTATTGATGTTTTCAATGTTTATCGTTTCAATTATGACGAACCTAAAGAACGGACTATTGCACGTTTAATAACCCAAGATCCTCAGCGTAAATGGAGCGTTGATGATATGGCTAAAGCGTTGTTCACTACCCAATCAACCTTACGTCGCCACTTAGCGAAGGAAGGTGTATCGTTTAGCCAATTATTACTAGACGTTCGAATGGGGCTTGCGCTTAACTTTCTGACTTTTTCTAATTACTCAATCTCACAAATAGGCAATCGCTCTGGTTTTGGCAGTGCTGCTTATTTTTGTGATGCATTCAAGCGTAAATATAATTTAACACCATCACAATTTAGAACCAGTTCAAGAAAAGAAAATGATATGAATACTGAAGGGTGTTTTACTTATAAAGAACATACTGAGCATTTACCTGAAATGTGTTATTAAAAAATAAAGTGTCAACATTAAAACCTCGCCAATTCACAATGCGAGGTTTTTTTATACCTCATAAATCCATAAATCATAGATATAAAAAAACCCCACTTAAATAAGCGGGGTCTAATATTAAACTATGTTTTAAAGACTATGCAGCAACAGATTGCAATTCACGATCTTTAGGTGCCATACCAACGGGTAAGATCACACGGCCATATTCTGCATTTAACACTTGTGCCATTGCAAAATAAATTGCACTTAAACCACAGAAGATACCTTCAATACCAGCGATAAAGCCAATTGTTTCGCTACCAGTAAAATCGCGAGCAGCAAGCAAGAAGAAAAGAATAGTTAAAGAACCAAAAACAACTTGCTTAGCTGGTGGGTAACGTAAAGAACCAACAAACATAAAGGCTGTAAATACACCCCATAGTAATAGATACCACGCCATAAATGGTGCAGGGCTCGCAGCAAAGCCAAGTTTTGGCAAGATTAGTAAACCAACTAATGTTAGCCAAAATAGACCATAAGATGTAAATGCTGTAGTACCAAAAGTATCACCACGTTTAAAACACATCATGCCAACAAGAACTTGCCCAAGGCCACCATAAAAAATACCCATCGCTAGAATCATAGAGTCTATAGGGAAAAAGCCAGCATTATGGATATTTAATAAAACAGTAGTCATACCAAAGCCCATTAGACCTAATGGTGCTGGATTAGCAAGTTTTGTAGACATCTTTTTCCCCTACAGGATTTCAACAAAAGTAATGAACGTTTAAAAATGTATTCGCATATTTATGCGCGGCGAATTCTAATGTAACCAGCGATACAGATCAATGCTTATCTCACAAAAAAGAGCATCTAAATCAAAAAACACTATCAAACTATAAAATATGTAAAGATTCTTTCTGATAATAATGGCTAATTTTTGTCATCAAGTATTAAAAACATTAAACATTGTTACATTCTCACTAGCCACTAAATAAAAATGTAGACAAGTCATTGATTATATTTATATTAATATTAATTAATACTGGCAATGATAACCGAAACAAACTGAAATATATTGTATTATTTTTTTATTTTAAATAAATAATTTAAAAAAAACCTGAAAATATCGATTTTTCACAAATATAGAGATAAAAAAAAAGCAACCTAAGTCACTTTTTGATTCAAAACAAGTAAAACTCACTATAAACATAAATCATACATATAATGATCGTTTTCTCTATTCGCTGAATTTTATATTTGATAATGACAATTTCACACTGCACACTTGCTGTAAGATCGTCAGGAGTCGCTGCTGATTTAATGGTAATGGGTTACCCTTAATCGTACAGCTGCGTAATGCATCATCAGCAACTTCTTCAAACATGGTGTTGCACAAACCATAATCCGATAATAATGGCAGCTGCAATTTTGTTAACATGCTATCTACCCATTGCACACTGTCTTCAATATCCGCATCATTATTCAATGTTAATATAACGGCCAATTTCTGGTAACGGGCTAACACATCACTTCGCCCTAGCTCTATTGCAACTGAGATGTTTTCTTTCATCACATAAGGCGAGAGTCGCGCAGTAATAAGTCCATGAGGCGCCTCTAAGCGACCACTTAATGCTGATGCTAATCCATGAGCTGCACCTAGTTTTGCATTTGAACGTGCCATTCCTCCCAACATTGCAGCAAAAGCCATGTTACTCCGAGAAGGATAATGATCATCTCGACAAGCAGGTAATATAGACGTCGTAATGCGTCTTAATCCTTCTTCACAGATCATATCGGTTAATGGATTTGGCTCACCACAGACATAGGCTTCCATTAAATGAGTAAACGCATCCATTGCACAGCATCCTGATAATACTGCGTCCATTCCATAGGTTAAAGTGGGATCAATAATGGCCAAATCAGGGAATAACTCAACATTACTTAAATTCACTTTTACTTGTTCTTGAGCAGATTGTAATACGGCACTTTTGCTCACTTCAGCCCCAGTACCCGCTGTCGTTGGAATCGCAATAAATGGCAACGATTTAACTTGCAACGGTACATTCCGTCCAACAACATCAACATAATCATAAACACTGCCTTGGTTTGGAATTAATGCCGCCAATGATTTAGCCACATCCAGCACACTGCCCCCACCAATACCAACGACCATATCAGGGCAAAAAGTCCTCCCCATTGCCGCAAGCTCTTCTATCATTGCGATTAGCGGTTCACCTTTAATAACCAACCGTTGATAACGTATATTCTGCTGTTTAAAGTACTGTTCAAGTTGCTGTGAACGCTGCTGATCTTGTCCTGTAACCAGCAATGCACTGTAACCAAATTGATTAAGTAATGATAAAGAATCATGCATAGCACCTTCACCAAAGATGATGCGTGTTGAAGTCATAAACTGAAACATAGGTTATTTAGCCCCTCTAAAATTATATCCATCTAATTAAAATATCGAGTCGGACTCTTGCCATCCTTGCTGTCTAAAATTTAGTGCTTATTTTCAGCAATGCCATTAGCAGAATATAACTAGCTTTAGCCAGATTAGTTAATCTGTTATTGATTACCAACAAGTTATTCCCTATTTCAATAACTACACCACCAAGATCAACACTGACTCACAATTGTCATTATTTACCACGACGAGATACATGTAGTAAAAGTGACTTTTTATCGTAATGGGAGCGTAATAACGCATCGTTAGGCTGCATATAGTTCAACGGCAATGAAGCCATAGATAATTTAACGAGGAATGAACAATGCAAAAAGCAGCAGTGGTAGCCGCTATTTTTACGTGCTTATCAACAGGAACAGCAACCGCAGCAACGGTATATGATAATAACGATACCGTTATTGAACTTGGTGGCCGAGCAGAAGCACGCTTTAATCTCTCAAAAGAAAATAAAGGTATTAATAATGACAGTAATGAATTTAAAGATAAAAGCCGTGCTCGCCTAGCGTTAAAAGGGAAATCTGTAATTAATGAACAATTAACCGCTTTCGGTAAATATGAAGCTGAAATTTCAGATAATAAAGACAGCACAATCACTACTCGCTACCTCTATGCTGGATTAGACACTGATTTTGGTGCTTTTTCGTATGGTAAACAAGATTCAGCTCAAGTGATGCTCACTGATTTTACCGATATTTTATCAACCTTTGGTGGTGACGCTGTCGACCTTGTTGATGGTAATAAAGATAAACGTGAAAACAATTTCTTATATGTTAGTGAGTTTAACAATGTCGCCATTGCAACGAACTATATTGCAGAAAATAATAACGATGCTAAAGACAGTGATAGCTATGGTATTGCTGCGCAATATAGCTTTCCTTTTGGGTTAAACTTAGGTACGGGTTATATTAACGGCAATGATGGTGTTGATATTGATGCAAACCAATTTAACTTCGCGATCAGTTATGAATTCAATAATATGTATGCTGGTGCAACTTATGCTAATGGAAAGCATGGTGATGTGGATTTAAGCGGTTATGAGCTAGCAGCGGCTTACACATTCAATCAGTTTACAGCGCGTGGTGTTTACAATTTCCAGCAATCAGAAATCAATAATGCCACCACCGATGAAGTTGACTATTTTGCACTAGAAGGTCTCTATAAATTCAACAAAAGCCTACGTACTTACATCGGTTACAAATTCCAACAACTTGATGAAAAAGATGATGAATTACAGGCAGGTATTCGTTACGACTTTTAAACATCCTCATTAATCATTATTACTAAGCCAGATATTCGATCTGGCTTTTTATTTTTTGACGCTATCTCTCTTGATATAAACTATATCGCTTTTATCTATTGGTTTAACAGAAAAAACCCGCTTTCGCTCTCGCCATAGTCACGTTATAGTAAAGACAACTTATGCAGGAGAAATTTATGTTCGTTGTCATTTTTGGTCGTCCCGGTTGTCCTTTTTGTGTTCGTGCAAAAGAACTAGCAGAAAAAATTAAAGAAGAGCGCGACGATTTTAACTTCCGCTACGTTGATATCCATGCTGAAGGTATCAGTAAAGCTGATTTAGAAAAAACTGTCGGTAAGCCTGTTGAAACAGTACCTCAAATTTTTGTCGACCAAGATCATATTGGTGGTTGTACTGAATTTGAAGCTTATGCAAAAGAACATAAGCTGCTTTTTAAAGAAGCATAAATATAGATTGATTAAAAGGCTGACAGTGTCAGCCTTTTTTATTTGACCATGATTATGTCTGATTATTAAAACACTATTTTTTAACGTATGACGCTCCTTTAAAATAATCCGCATTACAAAAGTACAAATTATCTTAACGAGTTCGTTTATATTATAAATTTTCGCTATTTATTTATAATATAAACTATAACCTCCCATCAAAATCAGCTAGACTTTGTCCCACTTTTATCTTTCCATTATTTCGGAAATCCGTCGTGAACATTGATGTAGCCGCACTTCTACACCAAAATGATATTTTATTGCTATTTGTAGTCCTTGCTGTTGGTTTAAGTCTGGGTAAAATTCGTTTTGCCAAGATGACACTGGGTAACTCTATTGGCGTTCTACTTACTGCTTTATTATTTGGTAATGCTGGTTTTACGTTTGATACTGATGCGTTAAATATTGGTTTTATGCTGTTTATTTTTTGCGTCGGCATAGAAGCTGGACCAAACTTTTTTGGTATCTTCTTCCGCGATGGTAAGCACTATCTAATGCTCGCATTAGTCGTTTTATTGTCATCGATTGCTATAACGATGACCATGGCGCGTTATCTCCACATGGATATTGGTCTAGCGACCGGTTTGATGGCTGGCTCATTAACAGCAACACCGGTACTTGTTGGTGCAAAAGATGCGCTTCATAATGGTCTGGCGGGTATTACTGACCCTGCGGTTATTAAACAATTAAGTGAAAGCTTAAGTGTTGGTTATGCCATGTCATATCTGGTTGGCTTAGTGAGTTTAATCTTCCTCGCTAAACTGATGCCTAAATTGCAAAAGCAAAATCTTGCTGAATCATCACAGCAAATTGCACGCGAACGTGGTATCGGTGAAGTCGCACAACGTAAAGTTTATCTGCCCATTATTCGCGCCTACCGCGCAGGTCCTGAACTCATCAACTGGATTGATGGTCGTAACCTACGTGAATTGGGTATTTATCGTCAAACAGGTTGTTATATCGAACGTGTACGACGTAATGGTATTTTAGCGAACCCTGATGGCGATGCTATTTTACAAGAAGGTGATGAAATAGCCTTAGTGGGTTATCCAGATAGCCATGCACGTCTTGATCCTAGCTTCCGTAATGGTAAAGAAGTCTTTGATCGCGACTTACTCGATCTACGTATTGTAGAAGAAGAAATCGTGGTTAAAAATGACGGTATTGCAGGTAAACGCTTATCAGAATTAAATTTATCTGAATATGGTTGTTTCCTTAACCGTGTAGTACGCGCACAAATTGAAATGCCAATGGATCATAATATTCTGTTGAATAAAGGTGATATTCTACAAGTCAGCGGTGAAAAAAGCCGTGTTTTAGGGCTTGCTGAACGCATTGGTTTTATCTCAATTCACAGTCAAATTGCCGATCTGCTCGCGTTCTGCTGTTTCTTTATTATTGGCCTATTAATGGGCTTAGTAACGATGAAGTTTGGCCATGTTGCCTTTGGTTTAGGTAGCGCGGCAGGATTATTGATCGCGGGTATTACGTTAGGTTTCTTACGTGCTAACCACCCTACCTTTGGTTATGTGCCTCAAGGCGCACTTAACATGGCTAAAGATTTAGGTCTGATGGTGTTTATGGTGGGAATCGGTTTAAGTGCTGGCTCTAATTTATTTGCATCTATCGGCAATATAGGTCTAACCGTATTTATTACTAGTTTGATGGTCAGTGTCATTCCTGTTGTTTTAGCTTATCTTTTTGGTGCTTATGTACTAAAAATGAACCGCGCACTATTATTTGGAGCCATCATTGGTGCCCGAACTTGTGCTCCGGCAATGGATATGATCAATGAACACGCTCGTAGTACGATTCCAGCCTTAGGCTATGCGGGTACTTATGCGATTGCTAACGTATTACTCACAATAGCAGGTACATTGATCTTTATTTTCCAATAGCTAAGGTCAATCTAGCTTTTATCCTCGCTTTTATAGAAGGCTGACTCATTAGTTCACTCATGAGTCAGCCTCTATTCAGTCTAATTATCTACACTGATAACTAGCAATTAAGTGTAACTAGCAATACAATCATTTGATCTTTTATCATCCTATTTTCCGCTAGTTTACATACCCAATCATGAGGTTATGGTAACAATAACTAATGCGCTTTATTAGTAGATACCTTACCATAGCTTATCAATACCATTCGTTATCTCTGGTGCCCAATCTATGCGTATTCTTATTGTCGAAGACGATGCCATCCTTAGCCATCATCTTAAATCGCAGCTCAGCGAATTAGGAAATCAAGTTCAATGTGCCAATACTGCCGAAGAAGGGCTATTTTTTGCACAAAACTACCCCAATGACATTGCCATTGTCGACATCGGTTTACCTGACAGAGATGGGATCAGCTTAATTAAAGACATGCGTAAAAAAGGCTTACGTTTGCCGATAATGATCTTAACAGCACGTTCAAATTGGCAAGATAAAGTCACAGGACTTGAAGCAGGTGCTGATGATTATTTAGTTAAGCCGTTTCAAAAAGAAGAGATGGTTGCTCGTTTAAGCGCGCTTGTTCGTCGTAGTGCTGGCTTTGTAAAACCTGAAATGACTGCCGGCGATATCCGCGTAGATTTATTAGCTAAGCAAGTTTATGTTTGTGAAGAGTTGCTAGAATTAACCGCTTTTGAATATGATTTATTAGAATATTTAATGCGTCATAGCCGCCAAGTCGTGTCTAAGCAACGTTTACTTGATGTACTTTATGAAGATCAAGAAGGCGATCCGAATACTATTGAAGTCATGATCAGCCGTTTACGTAAAAAATTCACAAAAACCGGGCAAAATAATCCTATCTCAACCATTCGTGGTCAAGGTTATATTTTTGAACTTAATGCCCAATGAATCGATTTTTCCAACCACGATTAAGACAACGAGTATTGATCACCTCTGTCGCTATCATTGCATTAGTAACGTCAGCACTCGCAGCCGTTATTAATAAGCTTTATTCTCAAAGCTATATGGCATCATACTCATCAGAACTTGTGGCTCAAATGCCTATGGTTGTCGCACAACTTAATCGTGCTGGATTAATTAAAGATGTTGATAAATGGATTGATTCTCTTGATCCTTCAGATACGGATTATATTGCGGTTGTCTGTGATCAAAGTGACAAAACAACGTGGGTTTCAAATCAAGCGGCAAAAGCTAACTTACAAAATGTTTGCCATTATTTACCTGAAAACATCTCAACGCCCACGTTGATTAAAATGAAAAATAATCAAGGCTATATTGCTTATAACCTTAGCCGTAATAAAGAAGATGGCACCATTTATCAATTAGTGGTTTTACGTTCAGCTGATGCTTATGAACACTCTTTAGCACAACTACATAAACGAACCGCTTTCTATTTAGGGCTGTTTGTTTTAATTGCGGTCGCTTTTCTTATTGCGGCCTTTCATTGGGGTTTCCAACCATTACGAAAATTGGCTTCTCAGCTTGATCAAATGGCTGAAGCTAAACGAGAAAAGTTGGATGATAATTATCCGATGGAACTGCAAGAAGTCACCATGGCAGTTAACCGCCTAAGCCGTATTAGTAATGATCAACAAGGTCGTTATCGTCATGCAATGGATGATCTTGCCCATAGCTTAAAAACACGCTTAGCTGCTACTAATGCCCTACTTGACGATTCAAGTTTAGATCGTCGTGAGCTTAATCAACGTATTATGGAACAAATCAGCCAAATGGATGATTTGGTACAGTATCAACTCAAGCGAGCAATGGTTGGTCAGCAAGGATTACAAAAAAGTAATGTCGAGATTAAACCAATAATTACTAGCCTAAATCGAATGTTAAATAAGATCTATGCTGATAAAGACGCGACATTACATTATCACTTTGATGACGATTTAAAATTACCCATCAATAAAGATGATTTGATGGAATTATTTGGCAATATGCTTGAAAACAGTTTTCGTTTTTGTATTAGCCAAGTGAAATTATCAGTTATTGAAAGCAATAACTATTTCACTATCATTATTGAAGACGATGGCCCAGGGGTTAAACCTGAGTTACGTGAAGCTATTTTTCAACGTGGTGTACGTGCTGATCAACTCAACCCCGGTCAAGGCATTGGCTTATCGGTTTGTAATGAAATAGTTGATAGTTATCAGGGTAAAATTCATGTTGAAGACTCTGAACTTGAAGGTGCTGCGTTTATTATCAAACTCCCGAAAAGCTAATAGCGGCCAATCTCCTTTGATTTATAAGCCAGCACCTTTGTGCTGGCTTTTATACACATCACATGAAAGATCATTATGCATCAATAGGATAAATTCGATCATAAATCAGATTATACCCATAAGCATAAAATAAATAGAATATCACCATGCCGATATCTAACACTAACGCATGCCATAAACTGACATTAAGCACCCATGCTAAAGCAGGAATAGTAAAAATCAGTAGCCCAACCTCGAAACCTAAACTATGTATAATCCGCTGCAGCAACGTTTTTTGAGTTGCGTTGTATTTTTTATACATTAGCCTATCAAACCAGAGGTTATATAAATAATTCCATACGGTTGCTACGATAGAAAAAAACACACCAACAACACCGACATGCCCAATCTCAAACCCAAATTGACTTAAAATACCGACCATCAATATTAAGCCAATAATTTCAAAACCAATAGCATGGCGAATACGATCAAACGTTGTTCTCATAGTAAATACTCTTTCATGATGACCAATAATATCTATCGCTAATATATCTGTAAGTCACCATAATAAAAGTCATTAACCATCCGATTAAGAGATATAAAAAAATAATAGATATAAAAAAACCGCCATCACTGACGGTTTATCTGATATTCATTTTCTGGTGTAGTTATTAGATATCTTCTACATCAAAATCAACGACAGTATTTACATCAGCATCGTAATCGATACCATCAATACCAAAGCCAAATAGCTTTAAGAACTCATCTTTGTATTGTTGGTAATCAGCCACATCATATAAGTTATCATTAGTTACTGTTAACCATAGGTCACGACAATGTTGTTGAATATCTTCTCGTAATTCCCAGTCATCTAAACGTAAACGATTTTCACCGTCAACCTCAGGTGCTGTGCCATCTTCTTTATAAAGACGTTGGCTAAACATACGTAGAATCTGCTCCATGCAGCCTTCATGTACGCCTTCTTCACGCATTTTCTTAAACACCATCGCAATGTACAATGGCATAACCGGAATGGCAGAACTTGCTTGAGTAACAACACTCTTCAGCACAGCAACATTGGCAGAACCACCGTTTGCACTTAGCTTAGTGTTTAGCTCTTTTGCTGCACGATCTAGGTCCATTTTTGCTTGACCTAGTGCGCCATGCCAGTAAATAGGCCATGTTAGTTCAGTACCAATATAGCTATAAGCAACGGTCTTACAACCATCAGCAAGCACACCGGCTTCTGCCAACGCATCAATCCATAATTCCCAGTCTTGACCGCCCATAACCGTAACAGTATCAGCGATTTCTTGCTCTGTTGCTGGCTCAATACTGGTTTCAATTAATACGTTTTTATTAGTATCAACAGCTGTTGTTGTGTACGTTTCGCCCATCGGCTTTAGGCATGAACGAATCACTTCACCTGTCTGTGGCAATTTACGCACTGGTGATGCCAATGAGTAAATAACCATATCAATTTGACCAAGATCTTGCTTAATCAAATCAATTGTTTTTTGTTTGGCTTCGTTAGAGAAAGCATCACCATTTAGACTTTTTGAGTAAAGACCTTCTGCTTTAGCAAACTTGTCAAATGCTGCTGAGTTATACCAACCTGCAGTACCTGGTTTTTTCTCTGTACCTGGCTTTTCAAAGAAAACACCAATTGTGGCAGCGCCACCGCCGAATGCAGCGGCAATACGTGATGACAGACCGTAACCACTAGATGAACCAACAACCAATACACGTTTAGGTGCATTTGCAATTGGGCCTTGTGCTTTAGTGTAAGCGATTTGTTGCTTCACGTTGTCTTCACAACCAACAGGGTGCGTTGTTGTACAAATAAATCCACGAGTTTTAGGTTTGATGATCATCTTCAGCTTCCCTTACATAATTGTGAATAGGATAAAAGGTTAATGACAGATACGCATTAAATTTATGCCATAAATGAACAAAAATCACAGTGGTTGGAGGTGTTACCCTAAATTTTGGTCAAAAAAAGTGCCACGTATTTACGTGGCACACGGGAGATTCCAGGTTTATATATCAAAGACTAAGTACCCTAAGCTGCCTTCCCTGGTAGCAAACTTACTTGTTTAAAATGGTTAGCACAGAAATGATCAGCTTGAATCGCTTTCTGCCTTAGTTGCTCAGCATTTTCTATTTTTTTACGCTCATCTTCTGTGATCACACCCGCATCCAACGCTAACTGTAACTTCTTAATCAATGACGCTTCGCGTGGGATCTCACCATTACGTGTTGCTTGCATCAATTTACGCTCTAAAGGTTTGACCTCATGCAAGGCTATAAAAGCACGTTCCATTATTGCCACCGGATCATCGTCTTTATTACCGACGTAACATAAATGCGTTAATCGTTCTCTAGCAACACCAGGACTCATGAGTAAAGCAGCAATACTAAGGCTGACTTCATCTTTTGGAGCGGAATAATGTATTCCCAACGGAAAAGTAAGTAAACGTAATGTGCGACCGACGCCTTTACGGGGAAAATTACTAAAGACTCCTTCAAACGCAACCCCACATTGGTATAAACAATACTGCAACGCATAATGTACCATCGGTAAATCTTGCTGTTGGCGGCCATCATCTTCAAACCGTTTCAAGGTCGCAGAAGCTAGATACAAGTGACTTAGCACATCACCTAAACGTGCCGATAGTAATTCTCGACGTTTTAACTCACCGCCTAAACTCAGCATAGATACATCAGCACAAACAGCAAGCGCTTTTGACATCCGCGCTAAATGGCGATAATAATCACGGGTATCGCCACTCACAGGTACACGATTAAAACATGATCCACTGACTGCATTAAGCAATGATTTAGCTATATTTCCTGCCGCAAAGCCAATGTGTTGCATTAATAATTTATCAAAATCGTTAGCGCCTTGAGATTCATTCGGGTTCGCCGCCGCAGCCATTTCATCAAGAACATAAGGATGACAACGAGTCGCGCCTTGACCAAAGATCATTAAATTCCGAGTAAGAATATTAGCGCCTTCAACCGTTATCGCGACAGGCATACCGAAATAGTGATGACCCAAATAATTCATTGGTCCCAGTTGAATCCCACGCCCCGCATGCACATCCATGGCATCATTTAGTACTGTTCGTGACATTTCAGTCATATGGTATTTAGCAATTGCAGTCACAATCCCTGGTGTTTGCCCTGTATCTAATGCGGTTGTCGTCAATGTTCGTGCCGCTTCTAGCATATAAGTAAAACCACCAATGCGTCCTAAAGCTTGTGCAACACCTTCAAAATTACCGATGGGCATACCAAATTGCTTACGAACAACCGCATAAGCGCCGGTTGTTTTTGCCGCTAGATGTCCAATTGCTGTTCCTAAAGCGGGTAAGGAGATACCTCGCCCAGCAGATAAACACTCCACCAGCATTCGCCAACCTTTACCAGCATAATCTTGCCCACCAATGATCCAATCTAATGGTATAAAGACATGATGACCACGAGTGGGACCATTCATAAATGCCATATTAAGTGGATCATGACGCTCACCAATTTCAACCCCAACATGATCCGTTGGAATTAATGCACAAGTAATACCGAGATCGACTTTATCCCCCAGTAATCCCTGCGGATCTTTCATTTTAAATGCTAGCCCAAGTACCGTTGCGACAGGAGCCAGCGTAATATAACGTTTATTCCACGTTAAATTTAATCCTAAAACATGTTCACCGTTATATTCGCCATAACACACAACACCTTCATCAGGTATTCCGCCAGCATCAGATCCTGCTTCAGGTCCTGTTAAAGCAAAACACGGAATATCATCACCCTTTGCTAATCGAGGTAGCCAATATTCTTTTTGTTGTTGTGTTCCATAATGGGTCAGTAACTCACCAGGGCCAAGTGAATTAGGTACCATCACACAAACAGCGGCACTTAAACTTCGGGTCGCTATTTGCGCCACAATCGTAGAGTTAGCATGCGCTGAAAAATCAAGTCCGCCATATTGTTTACTGATAATTAATGCAAAGAACTTTTCACGGCGCAGAAATTGCCAAACTTCCTCAGGCAAATCTTTTTGTTGCTGCACAATGTTAAAATCATTTAACATTGATAATAATGTTTGCAACTTAGTCTCAATAAATCGTTGCTCTTCATCACTCAAACTTGGTTTAGGATAATTAAGTAATGTTTGCCACTGTGGATCACCACTGAATAATTCGCCATCCCACCATACACTGCCCGCTTCCATTGCTTCTTTTTCAGTGTTTGATAACGGCGGTAATACTTTCTTAAACAGTTTGAAAGCAGGATCACTCAAATAACGTTTACGCATGGTTGCTAACGAACTCATAATGCATATCCTTTTTGTGATTCAATGACGAATATCGGTGACTTTTAAACAGTATTGCTCACTACTAACCCCTGATTAAGTGCTATCGGTGCTGTAACACCAGCAGCAAGATAAGGTACTAAACGATTGATTAAATCTTCTGTCTGGATTTGAGTTGTAAAGTCGTTTACTGCAATGTCACATAGTGCAGTACTTGAAGCCATGGTAAATACGGATGCCCCCAGAGTAAAATGTAACCGCCAAAATAAAGTTTCAGGATCTAAACAAGGATAAGCACGACGTACAGCACCCACAAATAATTGAATAACATCATCGTAATGTGTCGTTATAAACCACCGTAAATGTCCTTGAACATCAGTATAACCACGCCCAATTAATGACATGAAAATAGTAGTGCCATTATTTTTAAAACTATTCAATCTCAATAGTGGCCGTTTAGTACATAAAAACACATCATTCATATCAAACTCATCACGCTGGTGTAAGGTAACTAATTCATTTTTAAATGTCGGCATGAATTGTTCAAGATAACGGCTTAATACGGCACGAATCAGCCCTTTCTTATCGCCATAGTGATAATTGACTGCCGCTAGATTAGCACCTGCCGCAGTGGTAATCGCACGTAAAGATGTATCTTTAAAACCACGCTCAGCAAACAACAACTCAGCAGCATCCAGTATTCGATTTTTAGTCGTTTCTTGTCCTGCCATATCAATCATCCAATTTAAACGCTTGTTTAAATATTACACAAAATCAACATATTTAACAATTAAACCACATCACAGAACGTAATTTTTAACGCTATAATAGAATGAAATACAATTAAACCCTTTAAAATCAGTGGTGAGTAATTAAATGCTGCTACATATAAGATGGCAAGGAACCAATCGTATAAATAAATGTCTTATTGATACCACTGCTTTTTTTAGAAGTTTTTACTTCAATACCCGTTAACATATATTTGTTGATGGGTTTTCTTTATCTACAGTGCCATTTATCAATACGAGATAATATTTTCAAATAAAATTATTTTTTTTGAACTTTCTCTGAAATAGTCACTCTTACTTATGTATTCAATTTGATAAATAGTTATTTTGCACAGCAACAATGCTTTTTATCAAAATGTTTAATTCACTACTGCTTTAAATCCTAATTGTATTTTTTTGGATAATCTCCTTCCCGCTGACATTTATCAGCGGGATTTTTTTATCATCCAATTAGGCTATATCTCATATAGGTAGCATCAAAAAACCAATACACTCCCTAGCATGAAAAATAATTTCATCTTTTTTGAGATGATATTGAACTCTTTCAGCAACCCACAGTCTGATTATATAAGAATTGAGATTATTGGTTGTTTTACTGGCCGTCAAATAGACCAGTAATCTAAATTGCTACTACTGCTTTAACTCCTAATTGTAATTTTTTGTTTGCGCTGAAGCTCTTTGCTACAGCGCTTTTTTTTTGCGTTTAATTTAGGGTAACAATCTATAATAGGTGGGGAGTCCCTTGCAATAAATCATCATGTATCATTGTAATACCTAATGCTGAAAGTGTTTGTTGTGCGTTTATCTGCTTGCCATTTACACCCTCGTTATCATCATTAAACTCAGGAAGTGGTAACTGTGATTTAATCGCCATTTCAGTATAATATTGCTCACGACTAGGGTGAGTACTCGCAGCAAGATGCATAATTGGCATCAAAGACTTCTGCGTAATAATGGCAGAGATAACACGAATACAATCGTCTAAATGCACTAAATTCACTGGTTGCTTACCCGCACTAAGCGTTTGACGTCCCGATAAAAACTTTACAGGATGTCGTAACGGTCCAAATAACCCCGATAACCGTAACACGGTTAAATTATGCTGCCACTGTTGGCGTAGTAACTGTTCTAATTGATAATGCAACTTCCCAGAGACCGATTGTGGGCATACTCGCGTCGTTTCTAGCACCTCCCCTTCCAATGAGTCATACACAGAAGTGGTACTAATAAAAATAACCCGCTGACACCCTGATCTTTGTGCTGCCATCGATAACGACATCACATTTTCAATATGTTGTTGTGGATTAAGCTGCTTACGCCCCGGTGGAATCGCTATGACCAATACATCCGTTGTTAGAAATTGATCAATACTCGTATTAACCTCATCACTAAGCGGTAATGTTAATAAACACCCATTGATATCCTGCTGTTGTAATTTATTTACACCCGCAAATGTTGTTTTAGATCCCCAAACATCAATCGCTTGAGTTTTTAATGATAATGCTAACGGTAAGCCGAGCCACCCGCAGCCACAAATACTGACTTTCATTGATATTCCTTTTATTTACCGATAATAATTTTCGATTAAATCTGTAATTTTTTATAAAATATTAAAATAAAACAATAGTTATTTATTTCACAGCTTAAAATAAGTCTTTATTTATAAAACAAATCCCCACCTTTCGTAAAATAAAACAACAAAATCTAACATTATTTGTTTTATAAGTTTCAATTCTGAAATTAAAAAGTCGATCCCGATCAAAAACCAATAAAAACCACCTGAAAAACACCGTGAATCTCTAGGATATGTTAATAGTTAAGTAGTATAGTTTCATTATATGGGCAACTTGTTGACAAGAATGCTACAAATGAAATTCAATAACGAAGTGCATAAATACCTATGAATACCATAGAAAAAATACAAAATAACTTAGAACACTTCAGCAAATCTGAACGTAAAGTAGCGGAAGTTATTATCGCCTCACCACAAACAGCCATTCATTCTAGTATTGCAACACTCGCAAAAATGGCCGATGTGAGTGAGCCTACCGTTAACCGTTTTTGTCGTCGACTTGATACTAAAGGTTTTCCCGACTTTAAATTACATTTAGCACAAAGTCTGGCTAACGGAACACCTTATGTAAATCGTAATGTTGAGGAAAATGATGGGCCAGATGCCTATACCGCCAAGATCTTTGAATCAACAATGGCGTGTTTAGATGTTGCTAAAAATAGCCTAGATCCAATGCAAATTAATCGTGCGGTTGATTTGCTCACCCAAGCTAAAAAAATATCCTTTTTTGGTTTAGGCGCTTCAGCATCAGTTGCCCATGATGCCCAAAATAAGTTCTTCCGATTTAATATTCCTATTGTTTGCTTTGACGATATTGTCATGCAACGTATGAGTGTTATTAATTGCAGTGATGGTGATGTTGTCGTTGTAATATCACACACCGGACGCACCAAAAGTCTAGTTGAAATAGCACAAATGGCCCGTGAAAATGGCGCAACGGTAATCGGCATTACCGCTAAACATTCACCATTAGAGCGCGAATGTTCATTATCAATTTGTCTTGATGTGCCTGAAGACACTGATATCTATATGCCAATGGCGAGCCGTGTAGTGCAAATGACGGTCATTGATGTTCTCGCAACCGGTTTTACATTACGCCGAGGATCAAGTTTCCGTGATAATTTAAAACGTGTAAAAGATTCGCTGAAAGATTCACGGTTTTCTAAAGAGCGTTATTCTTTATAACGATGAGCGCTAAGCGAAATAACAACAAGTGCTAAGCGAAGTTTCGGCTTCGCTATCACGATTAACCATGCACTTAGATTGACCCCTCTCTTCTTCTTTATCCAACTTACTGAGTAGCATTCATTTTAGGATCTTATTTACATCAATATCTAACCCCGCTGTTTTGATTGATATTGATGAATAAACCGACTTATTTTACATGGAGCTTATAATGTCTGAACGACTAAGACGTACCAAAATTGTTACTACCCTCGGCCCTGCAACTGATCGTGATAATAATCTAGAGAAAATCATTGCCGCTGGTGCTAACGTGGTTCGCATGAACTTTTCCCATGGCAATGCTGAGGATCATATCCTGCGCACTAAACAAGTTCGTGAAATCGCAGCACGTTTAGGAAAACATGTCGCAATTTTAGGTGATCTTCAAGGCCCTAAAATTCGCGTTTCGACTTTTAAAGAAGGCAAAATCCAACTCAAAATTGGTGATAAATTCACCCTTGATAGTGATTTACCGAAAGGTGAAGGTCATCAAGATGCGGTTGGTATTGACTATAAAGAACTCCCCAATGATGTTATTGCAGGTGATGTTTTATTACTTGATGATGGTCGTGTACAACTTCAAGTTACCGCAGTAACAGGAAATAAAGTACATACTATTGTCACTGTTGCAGGTCCTTTATCAAACAATAAAGGCATTAATAAAAAAGGCGGCGGTTTATCAGCAGCAGCATTAACGACAAAAGATAAAGCTGACATCATTACAGCAGCAGCAATGGGCGTTGATTACCTTGCGGTTTCTTTTCCCCGCAATGGCGAAGATATGCACTATGCCCGTCGACTTGCAACAGAGGCGGGATTAACAGCAAAATTAGTCGCCAAAGTAGAGCGAGCAGAAACCGTTGCAACGACAGAAGCGATGGATGATATTATTTTAGCTTCAGATGTAGTGATGGTTGCTCGTGGTGATTTAGGGGTTGAAATTGGCGATCCTGAATTGGTTGGCGTACAAAAAAAACTGATCCGTCGTGCTCGCAGTTTAGATCGTACCGTTATTACTGCGACTCAAATGATGGAGTCAATGATCACCAGTCCAATGCCAACCCGTGCTGAAGTTATGGACGTTGCCAATGCCGTGTTAGATGGCACTGATGCGGTGATGCTATCGGCAGAAACCGCAGCTGGTGATTTCCCGATTGAAACTGTCACTATTATGGCGAGTGTTTGTCTTGGTGCAGAAAAAGAGCCAAGTATTAATGTTTCCAATCATCGCTTAGATCATAAGTTTTCTAACCCAGAAGAAACTATTGCGATGGCAACGATGTATGCTGCTAATCACATGGTTGGTATCAAGGCCATTGTGGTAATGACGGAATCTGGTCGAACACCACGTCTGATGTCACGTATTTCATCAGGTTTGCCTATTTTTGCACTATCACGTAATAAGACCACGCTTAATCGTGCAGCTTTATTCCGTGGTGTTACACCTATTTTTTTTGACCGCGATAGCGATGCAGGCTTGGATGCTGCAAAACATGCGCTTTATGTGCTAAAAGACGCAGGCTATGTGCAAGCAGGAGATTTAACCATTATTACCCAAGGTGATAAAATGGATACCATTGGCTCAACGAACAATATGCGTATTTTAATGGTTGAGTAAACACGGTAACAATGGCGACAATATTCCAATATAAAAGGCTGAGCCTGTTTTAACGAACAAGAAACTCATGCTCAGCCTTTTTAATCGTCGTCATGCAATTTAACTGATGGGTAGTGACCAGTTTGGATTAATCAATGAGGTTAAAATATGATCCTGCCATTGGCCATTGATCAATAAATAATCTTTCGCTAACCCTTCATGCTCAAAGCCGACAGCCGTTAACACACTGCCACTTTTATTATTATGTGGCATATAGGCCGCCATAATGCGATGGAAATGTTTATCAATAAACATCCACTCAGTTACCGCCGTTAGCGCACGACGCATTACCGCTTGTCCTTGATGGTATTGATCTAAAGAGTATCCAACATGGCAAGCATAAAATGGCGACTTCACTAAATTACTGAAATTAATCACCCCAATAATATCGCCCGTTACACGGTGTTCAATAACAAAATAAAAAGCCATCTCATGACGATGTAACGTTGCAATTTGCTCTAAGCGCTGTTGCCAACCGGCTAAACTAAAAAAAGCTTCATGCCGTAATGGCTCCCACGGCGCAAGGAAATGACGATTACGCTGATAATATGCGGTGATTTTTTCCGCATCTTGCGCCTCAATCAAGCGAATTTTTATATCATCAAGTACAATAGTTGATGATCGATGTATAATTGAATGAAACAAGTGCTACTCCGACACGACAATGTTAATTGATATAACGCACATTTTGTGAGTTTACATGATAATGAAAGCAAGCCACATTCAATATTCGATATATTAGCATGCAGTTGTCTGTTACTCTTTGTCAGTCAATGTTATTAATTATTACGCCTTTAGTGAGTTATTGATGTATTACGATTGTATTGAAACAGAACTGGGGAACATTATGTTGCTGGCCGATCACCAAGGTCTTCGACAGTTATCGATCACGAGCCCCAGCTATAGCCCAAATGAAATATGGCAACATAATCCTGAGTTTATGGCCCCTTTCATTAAACAACTCAAAGAATACCTCACCGGCTCCCGGAAAAAATTCACCTTCCCCCTCGCGCCCCAAGGCACAATATTCCAACAACAAATTTGGCATGCTATTGCTGATGTTCCTTATGGTGAAACCGTCACCTATGAACAAATAGCAGCAAATATTGGTAATACAAAAGCAACTCAAGCCATTGGTATGGCAAAAAATGTCAATCCAATTCCAATTGTGATCCCTTGCCACCGAGTATTGAATAGCCATAACTCATTATGTGGTTATCGTTATGGCGAAGATATTGTAGCGTTATTATTAGCACTAGAATCAGGCGATACCATCTTGCTTGAAGCACATCAAAACGACTAATTCTAATCAATGAGCATTGCTGCTTATTATTAAATAAAGAGATAGCTATTATGGCTATCTCTTTTGTTTTAACGCCCACGATTAATTACGCTTACTCAACCCATATTCACGTAACTTATTCGCTACGGCTGTATGAGAAACCCCTAACCGTTTAGCAAGCTTACGGGTTGATGGATAGCTCTGATACAAATTCGACAAAATCCCTGATTCATAACGCTTCATGATTTCATCCAGTGATCCTGTCAAGGTTTCTTCGCTCATCACCGTACTCGATTCTTTTTCAGGTAACTGTACATCCGCCGACGTCATTTCAGCTCCTTCCACCTGTGTCATCGCGCGAAATAATACATTACGCAGCTGACGAATATTCCCCGGCCAAGCATATTGCTTAAGCGAGAATGCTAATTCTTCAGATAACTCAGGTTTAGGTTGATGTAGTTCTTGGGCAAATTGCGCTAAGAATAATTCAGCTAATGGCACTATATCAGCCGCACGCTCACGCAATGGCGGTACAACTAAGGCAAGTACATTGAGTCGATAATAAAGATCTTCACGAAATTCGCCTTCCGCAACTAACTCCGGTAACTTTTTCTGAGTCGAACAAATTACACGTACAGAGACTTTTATTTCCGCCTCTTCACCCACACGACGGAAAGTACCGTCTTGAAGAAAACGTAATAATTTAATCTGTAAGTGTTTTGACATTTCGCCAATTTCATACAAAAAAACCGTACCACCGGCTGCTTGTTCAAAAATACCTTTTTTAGCAGGTTCATTGGTGCTCTCTACACAACCAAAAAGCTCGGTTTCTGCAGCATTATCTGGCATAGAAATACAGTTAACCACAAGAAAAGGTTTATCTCGATGTACCGAGCGCTGATGACAAGCGCGCGCTAACATTTCTTTACCCGTTCCTGTTTCACCTTGTATAAGCAATGGTGCGTCTAATAATGCTAATTTCTTGGCTTGAGCTAATAAATGCTTAAATCGTGATGAATGACCAATCAAATGTTCAAAGCCGCTATCACCATTTATGGTGCGCATAACAACTGGCATTTTAGCCTCAGACAGTGATTTCAATAAAATTAACGCGCTTGCAAGCACTGGTTCTGGCGCTTCATCACTGACATAGACCGGCATGATATCCATTTGATAATCTAGCCCTGAAATAACAACAATTTCACTGTGTTTCTGTGCCTGATTTTTATCTAACCAACGCGTAAAGTTAAACCCGAGTAAAGTATAAATATTTTCACTGAATAAATTTTCACTGCGGTGCCCCATTAATTGTTCTGCCGCTTGATTAGCAAAATCCACTTTGCCACTTAAATTAATGGTAAAGAAGGGATCGGGTAAAGTTTGTAGTAAAGCAGAAAGCTCAGTATGTTCACGTTCACTGGGCATAAACTGAATTTTACGTACATCAGTGACACCATCCAGCTGACGTATCTGCGACATTAATTGACTAAACTGTTCAAATTCAACTTCAGGACAATTTAAATAGATGATACCAATACGATCAATTTCAATGCCACGCAGATCGATTTCTTGACTGGTTAAAATATCCAATAATTCACGGGTCATCCCCACTCTATCTTCGCAAAAGACCTGTAATCTCATCGTTTACACCTTCTTGTTATTCATCTTACGTGCATAATTAATTACAGCTATCCATTATGGATAATCTTGAGCAATACTAATAATAATCAGAGTGTTAAGCTTTATCATTGAGAGGCTTAATCCACACGATTATAAGTGTTCGTAAATCTATACTGTCAACTATTCCTGACAGTTATGTCAGTGTGCGACTAACCCTTTAACGAGTCAAGCCACGAGATCGCATCTGCACCGATTAAATACAAAAATCCTTATCTTAAAAAAAAAGAGAACCGAAGTTCTCTTTTTAATGCCATCAATTGATCCAGCGATTAGCTTTTATTCTTATTCCCTAATTGGCTCAATAAATCACGACGAATTTCACTTAGTTTTGGCTGCTCACCTTCCATCCATGGTAATGGACGCATCAGATTAATAGCTTTAAGCCCCAAGCGTCCAGTCAATAAACCAACCCCAACACCTTGTGCTACCCGGGTTGACATTCTGCCAGCAAGATCCATTGAAAGCATATCCATACCTAAATCAGCAACCACTTCAGACGCACCAGCAAATGCCATGTTCGCAAGCACTAATTTTACTAATTTAATCCGTGACCAATAACTGAGTTCAATACCATACACCGCAGAAATTTGCTCAATTAAGCGAAAATTACGCCAAGCGACTAACAACATATCAGCAACAGCTAACGGGCTCAATGCAACCATCAACGCAGCTTCACTTGAATATTTAGCGACTAACTGCCGTGCTAACTTATCTTGCTGACTCACGACCATCTGATCATAAAGTGCTAATACTTCTCGATCGTTATGCGTGGCTGCTAAAGCATGTAACCAACGATCATAGCCATGATTATCGGTTGGAATTTGGCTTAGTTTTGCTAATTTAACGCAAAAAGCTTTACCTGCGCCAATACCATCAGCGGCCAATAATAGCTGCGCTTGCTCACGTTCAGTCTGACGTTGTTTTAAACGGCGTAAATTAATAAACTCACGTCCTAGCGCACTGATACCCGCTACCGCAATACCCGCAACAATGGCACTCCATCCTAAGGATAGCCAATTACCCGTTTGATAAGCTGTTGTAACGTGATCCACGGTTTGCCAACCAACCATCGCAGCACCTGCCACTAACAGTCCTTTAAACCAACGATAACGACGTTTAGGTTTAGCGGCTAAAATTTGCTCTAAGGCTTGATCACTCTCAACGTTTACCGCCTCAACAGTATCTGGCAAAAAAGCACTTTGTTGTTCAAAGTTCATTTTAACCGTCAAGTCAGGCTGCTGTTGGCTTAATGGCTGTTCTGTCTCATCAAACACCATTTTGGCTTTTAAAGGCTCTGTCATTGCAATTTATCTCCCAGTAGATATTCCAATGCTTTATCCATTCGAATATGCGGTAGAGGTTCATCCATTTGCTGTGGTAATGGACGTAAATTAATAAAATCAAATCCCTTGTCATCCCAAAAATCTTGATTGGGTAGTCGTCGTGGAACATCACCGGGAAAGAACGTTTGTACGTTACCTACCATATCAGTACCACGCAATGCTGGCACTTGCTGGCCTTGGTAATTCACAAAACCAGGCTCACTGGCTTGAATTGATGCCAAACTCACACAATCCATGCTAATACCTTCAAACGACGCAGTTTGCCACGCTTCATTAACAAGCTGCTGCAATAATCCAACTAAATTAGGATGCTGCTCTGGCGTAATATGATCGGCTTTTGTTGCCGCAAACAATACCTTATCAATACACGGGGCGAATAATCGTCGCAACATAGAACTGCGACCATATTTAAAACTTTGCATCAATTGATCTAACGCTTGACGCATATCATTAAAGGATTCATAACCCGCATTCAACGGCTGTAAGCAATCAACTAATACAATTTGTCGATCAAACTTAGAGAAATGATCATTATAAAAAGCCTTTACAACATGCTGCTGGTAATACTTATAGCGTTGTTTAAGCATTCCAAAGTTACTGTCATCGGTCGCTGTGGCTAATTGTTGCTCGGTATATTTATTGGTCCATATCATCGGGAAGAACTGTAATACAGGTGCGCCTGCTAATTCTCCCGGCAACACAAATCGCCCCGGCTGAACCCAATGTAAGCCACCTTCGGCCTTGCATTGATGTAGATAATCTGTAAACGCGGCGGCAATCGCTTCAATTAAGGTTTCATCAGCAGGGGCAAAAGGATCAAATTGCTCCCCCATTGCTAACCATGATTGTGCTAATGCTAACCGTTGCCCTTTTAATGCTTGTGCTTGTTGCTTTGACCAACTAATAAAATCAAGATCAAGCAAAGGTAAATCTAATAGCCACTCACCAGGATAATCAATAATATCGAGATACAGGGTGGCAGTATCTTGAAATAATTTAAGTGGCCCTTTTTGTGGTTTAAAACGCAATGCAAGCCGAGTTTGGCTAACATCACTGGTTGGCTGAGGCCATGTTGGTGGCGATGATAACAATGCATTCATACCGTCATCGTAACCAAACTTAGGTACATGCATATCCAGCTGAGGCACTCTTTTAGAGCCTAATAAATAGCCATCTCTCACCGCTGAAAACATTGGTAAACGAGGGTTAGTACTTACATGTAACAATTGATTGATCAGTGACGTAATAAAGGCCGTTTTTCCTGCGCGAGATAAACCTGTTACCGCAAGACGCACGTGGCGATCAAGGCTACGGTTAACCCATTTATTCACTTCATTACTCATTCGATTCATTACGCTTCCCTATTCATCTATACGGTCTTATAACTGACCATAAAAAAGCAGGCCTGAATACATCAGTACCTGCTTCATATTGATATTATTTATAGACTTAATCTAGATAAATAACATCAAGCACTGTCGATATGTGCATTAAAGTTTATTAAATTCACGATCAACTTTAAAGGCAGATGAGGTTACATAAGCTTCCATTTTTTGAATACTGACTTCACTACGAGCGAGTTCCGTTTCAACATTATCCAAAATCTGTTTTGCTGATTGCCCTGTTTGCCATGGTTTTTGCTTTACATTATGTTCAGTATACTGATGCTGTTGCTCTTTTCGCTGTGGTGGCATTTTATCTAAAATTAACCAAGCAGCAATATAAGCCACTGTCGCAAAGAAACCGACCCCTAATAAAAAAGCTGTCACGGCTAAAATACGCATTAACCAGATTTCAACACCAAAATATTCCGCTAAACCTGCACAAACACCACCTAACTTACCGTTTTTAGGATCACGATATAATGTTTTACGCATTATTTCTGTCTCCATTGTGGCGCTTCAGCATCTAAAATTCGCTCCAGCGTAACAATCCGCTCTTGCATCACCTCTGCGCGTGCCACTAAGGTTTCTAATTTTTGATGATCCTCACCTGATAATCCCTCACCTGATTTACGCTTACTGCGGTAATGAAGAATTAACCACAATGGTGCGACAACGATCATAAACACCACTAACGGAACACTAATAAAACCCATCGACATTTGTTGTTCTCCTTTCACGCAGGGGTAATAGCACTATTATTATTTTTATGTAATTTAAAGGACCATTATCCCACGATTACTGTTGTTTATCGTTCATGCTTGCTTTTAGACGCTCAAGCTCTTTTTCAATATCATCTTGTGCTTGAAGATCAGCGAATTCTGACTCTAAGCTTTTTCCACGACCAAAACTATAACTATCCGCTTCAGCTTCCATTTCATCAATACGGCGTTCATATTGTTCAAACTTCGACATTGCTTCATCGACTTTACTGGTATCTAGCTGACGACGTACATCACGACGCGTTCCTGCTGCCTTATGGCGAGTCACTAACGCTTGCTGACGAGCACGTGTTTCTTGCAATTTACGCTCAAGTTCAGCCACTTCTAACGATAATTTTTCAATCGTTTCATCGACTAATTTATATTCTTCATTTAACGTTAATGCCACATCAACCAATTTTTGTTTTTCAATCAATGCGGCACGAGCAAGATCTTCACGGCCTTTTTGAAGTGCTAAACTGGCTTTTTGCTGCCAATCTGTCGATTGCGTTTCAATGGCGGTAATACGACGACGCAATTCTTTTTTATCCGCCAGCGCACGTGCTGATGAAGTGCGTACCTCTACCAATGTATCTTCCATTTCTTGAATGATAAGACGAATTAACTTTTGCGGATCTTCTGCTTTGTCTAATAATGAATTGACATTAGCATTTACGATATCAGCAAAACGAGAAAAAATACCCATAATAAAACTCCTTGGTCAACCGTATTGAATGATGATCAATGAACGGTTTATATCATCAGACTAACGTTATGTTGTCATGTACGGTGTAATTCTTTATATACATATCAACTTACGTGCCAACTTTTAACTAATTGTTTTTATTAGACTAAAATAATAACGCCGTATTTCAACAAACAATGATATAGTGAATATAACCATATTTTAGTGAGATTTACCAATGAGAAAGACCGAAAATTTAATCGGTGAGTCAGACGCTTTTTTAGCCGTACTTGATCAAGCATCACGCCTTGCGACACTTAACCGCCCAGTGCTTATTTTAGGTGAACGTGGCACAGGTAAGGAACTGATTGCACAACGTATTCACTATCTATCAACCCGATGGGATCAACCGCTTGTTAGCTTAAATTGCGCAGCATTAAGTGAAGGCGTTATTGATTCTGAATTGTTCGGTCATGAAGCCGGATCGTTTACAGGCGCGAAAAGCCGTCACCAAGGACGATTTGAACGCGCTGAAAATGGCTCACTTTTTTTAGATGAACTGGCAACAGCGCCTATGGGTGTGCAAGAGAAACTATTACGTGTGATTGAATATGGCGAATATGAACGTGTAGGCGGTAATAAAAGCTGCCAAGCCAATGTCCGATTAATTTGTGCCACTAATCAAAACTTGCCACAATTAGCCGCAGATGGAAAATTTCGAGCAGATTTATTAGATAGATTAGCGTTTGAAGTGATCCATTTACCACCACTTAGAGCGCGGGTTGATGATATTCTACCATTAGCTGAACATTACGCTGTTCGCATGTGCCGTGAAATGAACTTCAGTTACTTTGCAGGTTTTAGTTACCAAGCCCAGCAACAATTATTACGCTACTCATGGCCGGGTAATATTCGTGAATTAAAGAACGTTGTTGAGCGTTCCATATTTCGTCATGCAATAGAAGATGAAATTATCGATACCATTATTATCGATCCCTTTACGACGCCCTGGGATAAAGAATCTGACATTATCGAGCACCACTCTCAACCAACCGCAGTGAAACCATCAGTAAATCAAGATGCTGGTGCACTAACATTCCCAATAGATCTACGCCAGCAACTACAACAACAAGAAATCATATGGATTGAACAAGCTTTAACGTTGGCTAAATTTAATCAAACAAAAGCTGCTGAATTATTAAGTCTTAGTTACCACCAATTGAGAGGCTTAATACGTAAATATGACATCAATGTTAATGGTGATTAATCAACCAAATTGAGACTAAAATTCAACATAATTGACGCTTTTTCGCTAATTTAATTCAAAACGGGCGGGATAACTTGGTGAGCGTGATGGAAAATGTTAAATTTAAAAACTTAATTTCAAATAACGCCTATTAAATATGAGCGCTTACTATCGTCTTTTTATTGCTAGTTTAGTTTTATTGACCCTTAGTGGGTGTAAACAACCAGCAAAAGATTCTATGACTCAACGTCGTGGCTTTGTCTATTGTGGCCAAGATACGCCGACAACACTTAATCCCCAATTAACAGACGGTGGACTAACAGCAGAGACCCTTTCGGCACAAATTTTTGATCGTCTGCTACTACTTGATCCCGTTAACTATAAGCCGTTACCTGATCTAGCTAAAAGCTGGACAGTAAGTGACGATGGATTAGTGTATACCTTTACCCTTCGCCAAGGCGTGAAATTTCAAACCACAGCATGGTTTACGCCAACACGCACTATGAATGCTGATGATGTGGTGTTTAGCTTTGAACGGGTAATTAACCCAGATAATCCATTCCACCATATTTCAGGTGGCCGTTACCCTTGGTTTGAAAGTCTCGGCTTTGCTAACGATATTGAAAGTATTAAAGCGCTGAATCCACAAACGGTACAGTTTATCTTACGACGCCCTGATAACTCCTTCTTATCAAACTTAGCAACTAGCTATGCTGTTGTATATTCAGCTGAATATGGCAAACAGCTATTAAAATCGGGACAAATTGGCAAGTTAGATAGTCGCCCTATTGGTACTGGACCATTTTATGTTGATCAGTTTATTCCAAATGATCTGATTCGATTAAAACACCATATTGGCTATTGGCAAGGTGTTGCGCCAATGGAGCAAGTAGTGTTTGATATCTCTTCTCGCGGCATGGGCAACCTAACGAAGTTATTAAGTACAGAATGTGATGTCTTAGCCTCACCCGTTGCGAGTCAGTTACCCGTAATTACTGACAATAATAATTATGAATTATTGGCACAAACAGGCATGAACGTATCATTTTTAGCCTTAAATACGAGCCTTGCACCGTTAAATAACCTTAAGGTCCGTGAAGCTATAAGCTACGCCATTAATAAAGATACATTATTAAATTCAGTCTATTACGGCACAGCAACTAAAGCAAAAAGCTTATTACCACCAACATCATGGGCTTATAATAATGACAGTAAAGCCATTAATTATAACCCTAAAAAGGCCAAAGCATTGCTCAAGCAAGCAGGCTATAACAACGATCAAGTATTAACCATGTGGGTACCTTTAGAATCTCGACCTTATAACCCTAGCCCACAAAAGACCGCCGAACTTATTCAAGCTAACCTCAAAGCGATTGGAATAAAGGTTATTATTTATCATCAAGATAATATCGGTCGTCTTGGGGTAAATAACATGAATAAATACGATATGATGTTAGCGGGTTGGATTGCTGACAATGGCGATCCAGATAACTTTTTACGTCCATTACTGTCGTGTAATGCTAAACATGCAGGATTAAATGTCGCTAATTGGTGTGATGTACAATTTGATAATTTACTTGAATTGGCATTACGAACCAATAAAACCCAACAACGAGTTAACTATTACCAACATGCACAGAATATTCTCGATCAGCAAGTACCGATTATTCCACTTGCTCATGGAGTGCATTTTCAAGCGCATAATAAAACGCTCGGTGGTCTACAAATGAGTCCTTTCGGCTCGCGTTCATTTTCCAGCGTCTATCGGACTGAGTAAAGTATGTTTATCTACACTATACGTCGCTTAAATTTGTTTGTTATTACATTACTCATACTAACTCTGGTGAGTTTTAGCATTTTAAGGCTTGATACCCAATTACAATGGACCTATGAGCCCTTTTGGCAAGGTTGGTTCATTTACCTACAAAATTTACTTGCGGGTAATTTAGGGATTAGTCCGACAGGCGTACCCATCAGCACTGAAATACTCAAGGTTTTTCCAGCAACATTAGAATTATGCTTTTTTGCTTTTATTCTATCGTTAGTGATCGGTATTCCTTTAGGTACTATTGCAGGCGTTCGTCGAGGTAGTCCAATTGATACAGTGATAAGTTCAATTACATTATTAGGCTACTCCATTCCTTTATTCTGGCTAGCAATGTTACTTATCTTACTGTTTTCACTGCATTTAGGCTGGTTACCTGTTTCGGGGCGTTATAGCTTATTATATCAATTTAATCATGTGACAGGTTTTGCATTAATTGATATTTTACTGTCCGATAAACCTTACCGAATGGAAGCCTTCTTTGATGCAATTAAGCATCTGGTATTACCTACTATTGTGTTAGCAATGGCACCAACGACCGAGGTTATTCGTTTAACCCGCGCATCGATTGCAGAAGTGATGACCAAAAACTACATTAAAGTTGCTCAGACTAAAGGTCTTTCGACATTTGAAATTGTACGTCGTCACGGCATGAAAAATGCGATTCCACCGATTATTCCCAAGCTGGGGATGCAGTTTGCAGCAATGATGACATTTGCGATGTTAACGGAATCTATTTTCAACTGGCCGGGTATTGGACGTTGGTTACTCAATGCAATTGCTGCCCAAAATTATGTTGCAATCCAAGCAGGCGTCATTACTGTAGGCAGCTTTATTTTATTGGCCAATATTCTGTCAGATCTCATTGGCGCAGTCGTTAACCCCTTAGTTAGGAAGGAATGGTATGCCATCAAATAGCGTTTACCAAGAAGCCACCATCCCTACCCAATGGGAACGTTCATGGCAAAACTTTAGATCCAATTCTTTAGCCATGTTTGGTTTATGGTGTTTATTAGCATTGTTATTAATTACCGTTAACGCACGTTGGTTAGCCCCTTATTCTGCGATAGAACAAGTGGGTGAGCTACTGATGCCGCCATCATGGGATAACTCAGGCCATGTTTCATTCTTCTTTGGCACCGACGACCTCGGCCGTGATATTTTGTCGCGATTATTGATTGGTAGCCAATTAACCTTTGGCTATGCCTTATTAGTCGCATTGGCATCAAGTGGCATTGGACTACTGATTGGTATTTTAGCGGGAATGAGTAGCGGTCTTAAATCGAGCTTTCTTAACCATATTTTAGATACTGTATTATCTATTCCATCACTGCTACTTGCGATTATTGTCGTTGCATATATGGGACCGGGTGAAACACATATTCTCCTCGCTATTTGGCTTGCATTAATTCCGCGCTTTATTCGTGCTGTATACACAGCCGTACATGCCGAAGTCGCTAAAGACTATGTTATTGCTGCACGTCTTGATGGTGCCAATAATTTTTATCTTCTTTATAATTCTATATTACCCAATATCTTAACCACAATTACTACCGAGATGACTCGTGCTATCTCTGTTGCAATCATGGATATTGCAGCCCTTGGTTTCCTTGGATTAGGCGCACAAGCACCTTTACCAGAATGGGGCGCAATGCTTGGGGATTCAATTAACCTTATTTACCTCGCACCATGGACAGTCACCCTGCCAGGGCTTGCGATTATGTTTAGCGTCTTAGTCATTAACCTTGTTGGTGATGGTATGCGTCAAGCACTTAACGCGGGAATTGATTAACATGCCATTACTCGATATACGTAACCTAACCATAGAAATCGATACGCCTCAGGGAATGGTAAAAGCAGTTGATCGCATGAGCCTCACCATTAACGAAAGTGAAATTCGTGGTTTAGTGGGTGAATCAGGATCAGGTAAAAGCTTGGTTGCAAAAGCCATTGCTGGTGTATGTAAAGATAACTGGCGCGTTAATGCTGACCGAATGCGCTTAGGTGATGTTGACCTACTAGCATTGTCACCTCGCCAACGCCGTAAAATTGTTAGCCGTGAAATCGCGATGATTTTTCAAGAGCCATCAACATGTCTTGATCCCTCAGAGCGGATTGGTGAGCAGTTAGAAGAAGCGATCCCATCATCATCATTCAACGGTCGTATTTGGCAGCGTTTTCATTGGCGTCAAAAACAAGCGATTGCACTACTCCATAAAGTCGGTATTAAAGAACATAAACGAGTAATGCGCAGCTACCCTTATGAATTAACTGATGGTGAATGCCAAAAAGTAATGATTGCGATGGCGATAGCTAACCGCCCTCGCCTATTGATTGCCGATGAACCGACTAACGATCTGGATCCGATCACTCAAGCACAAATTTTTCGACTGTTAAGTCGCATGAACCAATTAGGCAATACAACGATCCTCTTGGTCAGTCACGACTTAAATACAGTGACTCAGTGGGCAGATAGGATCACTGTAATGTACTGTGGGCAATCGGTTGAATCAGGCACATCAAAAGAATTACTTGAGCTCCCTCATCACCCTTATACTGCGGCATTAATGCGCGCAATGCCTGATTTTTCAATGGGTGTGAGCCATAAATGTAAACTGGAAACACTACCAGGTTCTATTCCACCACTGCAACATTTACCTATCGGTTGCCGCTTAGGACCACGATGTCCTTATGCACAACGCAAATGTGTTGAAGTACCACAACGTCAAAAAGTTAAAGGTCATAAATTTAGCTGTCATTTCCCGCTAAATATGAAGGATGACAACAAATGAGTTCATTACTTGAAGTTGAACACCTGAAAAAAGATTACCATTATCGCTCAGGCTTATTTCGTCGCCGTACTATTCAAGCAGTAAAACCGGTTTCATTTCAACTTAATGCAGGCGAAACAATTGCCCTATTAGGTGAAAATGGTTCAGGTAAATCAACATTAGCAAAAATGTTAGCAGGTGTAATCACGCCTACCGAAGGAATTGTAAGAGTGAATGGTGAGCAACTGCATCATCATGATTATCAAACCCGTTGTAAGCTGATCCGAATGATTTTCCAAGATCCGAATACTGCCTTGAATCCACGCATTCAAATTGGACGCATTCTTGAAGGACCATTAAAACGAAATACTAATATGACCCCACAAGCACGAGAAAAACGTATCATGGATACTCTCAAGCGCGTGGGTTTATTACCTGAACATGCCTACTTTTACCCACAAATGCTAGCAACAGGGCAAAAACAACGTGTATCACTTGCTCGTGCGCTTATTTTACAGCCTTGTATTATCGTCGCTGATGAAGCCTTAAATGGTTTAGATATGTCAATGCGTTCACAGATGATAAACCTGTTACTTGAATTACAAGAAGAGATGGGATTGTCTTATGTGTATGTATCGCAACATATGGGAGTGGTCAAACATTTCAGCGACAAAGTAATGGTGATGCAAGATGGTGAAGTGGTCGAAAAAGGACGTACTGCGAATGTCTTTGCTAACCCTAAGCACTCGTTAACACAAAAGCTCCTCGATAGTCACTTTAGCTCACCAACACGAGAGAAAAGTACTCGAATATTGAATAGTACCCCTAAAATAAGCTATTAATCGCATAAAAATAAACGCCAGTATTATTACGTCATTAACGTAAAATACTGGCGTTATCGTTTGCTTATTTATTAAAAATTAAGCCAATGTTTTATTAATAGCCGCTAATACTGCAGCTGGATCACTGGCTTGAGTAATTGGACGACCAATCACTAAATAATCAGATCCCGCAGTAATTGCTTCAACAGGCGTCATCACTCGACGCTGATCACCAGCTTCACTGCCAACTGGGCGAATACCCGGTGTGACCAATTTAAACTGTTGCCCCAATTGCGCTTTTAATAAATTAGCTTCTTGCGCTGAGCATACTACGCCATCCAGGCCACTATTTTTAGTCAATGTCGCTAAATTTAATACTTGTTGTTGTGGCTGACATGAAATACCAATACCGGCTAAATCATTCGCTTCCATACTGGTTAATACCGTTACGCCAATTAGTAATGGACGATCTTTACCATACGGCTCTAGAATTTCACGCGATGCTGTCATCATTCGCTCACCACCACTGGCGTGCACATTGACCATCCACACCCCTAATTCAGCCGCCGCTCTTACCGCTTTTGAACATGTGTTTGGAATATCATGAAATTTCAAATCCAAAAATACCGAGTGGCCTCGATCATGTAATTGACGCACGAAATCAGGGCCAAAAAAAGTGAACATCTCTTTACCGACTTTTAAACGGCAACTTCCCGGCTCAATACGATCGACAAAAGCGAGCGCCTCATTATGATTATCATAGTCAAGGGCAACGATTACTTTAGGGTCTGTTACTTTAGCGTCTAGCATTGAGGCTCCTATTATGTCTAAATACATCCATTATGCGGTTGTCCCAACCGCCGGCAGGATTTTACATCAATCCAATAAATTTGATAGCTACAACTATAAAAAAACCAGTACATTACTGCACTGGTTTTAGAAAAAACAGATGAGGGTAATTATTCACCATCAAGCCCTCTAATTGGCTTGATTTGCCCCCAGCTCTTACAAGATGGACACTGCCAATATAAAGCATGAGTTGCAAAGCCACATTGACGACAACGGTAACGTGGCTTCACTTTAAGCTGTTCACCCACTAAGTGACGCAAACTGGTTAAACTTTCTTTAGCACGACCTTCTTCTGCTTCATCAAGATGATATTCCATCAATTGATAAAAGCCTTTCATGGTTGGATTTTTTTGAAGTTGGCGTGTCATAAAAGACTGTGCCGTCACTGCGCCATCATGTTTAGCAATTTCATCAGCGAGCATTAATTCAGCACTGGCCCCTGCTTTTTGTTCGACACAATATTGTAAATACTTCAACCATGCGGTTTGATTATTCATTGCTTCATAACACTCAAGCAATAAGGGTAAAGCCTCACCAACAAACTCAATATCTTGCTCTGAGATCCGTTCTAAAATTTTTGCAGCTTGCTTATATTCTTGCTGCTTAACCTGTATTTTCGCCATCGCAATCGAAGCTCGCACACAGTTTTTATCCACGGATAGGGATTTTTTTAATAACTGAATCGCTTTATCTTGATTCTGAGCACTCAGCTCAAGCATGGAAAGTTCACACCAATAATGGGCAATATCATGCTTTAGTTTTGTTTTACCTAATTTCACCAACTGGGTTGCCATATCAATGGCTTTTTCCCACTCTCGCGTTTGTTGATAAATAGCTAATAATTGTTGTAATGCAGGCTTGCGATAATCAGGCTCATCCAACAACTGCTCAAAAATACGCTCTGCGCGATCAAAAAAACCAGCAGCCATATAATCTTTAGCTAATTGCTGTAAGGCTAAATTACGCTGTTCAATCGATAAATTAGGTCTTGCTATCAAGTTTTGGTGAATACGAATGGCGCGATCGACCTCTCCTCTGCTGCGGAATAAATTACCGAGAGCAAGATGAGTATCAATAGTTTCACTGTCAACCTGCAGCAACTCAATGAACAGGTCTACTGCTTTATCAGATTCGTCTGATAACAGCATATTAAGACCTGTTACATATTGGCGAGATAAGTGGTCAGACTTTTCTTGCTTTTGGTTACTTGCGCTCCTGTTACCCATATACCAGCCATAAGCGGCTGCAATAGGTAAAAGTAGGAACAACAATTCAAGCATTAATATTTATTCCTTAATTGGCTTAGCACGAAGCTGATCAAGTTCTTGTTGTTGCTTCGTTACTTTCTTCATTAAACGATTTTTAGCAAATCGAGCTTTAAGGTATAAAGTACCACAGATCACCCAACCAATAACAAAACCGGCACCAAATGCTGTGCCTAATAGCGTAGAAAGTTGGAATTCACCCTGAGCGATTAAATAATCAAAGCTAACCATTATTTGATTTTGCGCACCAAGAGCCAGAGTGATTAAAAAGGCGGCTACTAGAACAATAATTCCTAAAATCTTCATCGTGAATCCTCTCACTAAATCTAAATCATAAGTACTGATTATGCAGTAATTTTACAGATCAAACCATGATCTATAGACATAAAAAAACGGCATACCGAGAGTATGCCGTTTTTTTGTTCTATTCGCGGTTAAGCAGCTATTGATGCATTAACACGGTCACGTAATTCTTTTCCTGGCTTAAAGTGAGGAACGTACTTGCCGTCCAACTCAACTTTATCACCTGTCTTTGGATTACGGCCAACGCGAGGAGCACGGTAATGCAAAGAGAAGCTACCAAAGCCACGGATCTCAATGCGATCACCTTCTGCAAGTGTGTTCGCCATATGTTCAAGAATATCCTTGATTGCATCTTCTACCTGTTTGGCAGAAAGATGTGTTTGTTGACTGCACAGTCTTTCAATTAATTCAGACTTTGTCATAAACACTCCGTTTTAGTAAGTTTCTCAATAGTATAGCCGTTTAGAGGGAAAAAGCTAAAGCGATTTCCCTCAACGCTCAATTATTCGCCTTTAGCAGCTTTGAAAGCGTCAGCCATAGCATTACCAAACGCAGCGTCATCAGCTTTGTTTAGTGTAGCCATTGCTTCTTGCTCTTCAGCAACGTCTTTAGCACGTACAGAAAGGTTAACTACGCGGTTCTTACGGTCAACACCAGTGAACTTAGATTCAATAGAGTCGCCAACTGCAAGAATTAGAGTTGCGTCTTCAACACGGTCTACAGATGCTTCAGAAGCACGTAAGTAACCTTCAACACCTTCAGCTAGCTCAATAGTTGCGCCTTTAGCGTCAACTGCAATAACTTTACCAGTTATTAGAGTGCCTTTCTTAGTGTCAGCTACGAAGCTGTTGAACGGGTCTTCTTCGATTTGCTTAACGCCTAGAGAGATACGCTCACGCTCTGCGTCAACTGCAAGAACTACTGCAGAAATTTCGTCGCCTTTCTTGAAGTCACGAACCGCGTCTTCACCAGAAACATTCCAAGAAATGTCAGATAGGTGAACTAGACCGTCGATGCCGCCTTCAAGACCGATGAAGATACCGAAATCAGTGATTGACTTGATCTTACCAGTTACTTTGTCGCCCTTAGCTTGCATTTCTGCAAATGACTGCCATGGGTTAGCTTTACACTGCTTAAGACCTAGAGAGATACGACGACGTTCTTCGTCGATATCAAGAACCATAACTTCAACTTCATCGCCCACGTTAACAACTTTAGATGGGTGGATGTTTTTGTTAGTCCAATCCATTTCAGAAACGTGAACAAGACCTTCAACGCCTTCTTCGATTTCAACGAAGCAGCCGTAGTCAGTAAGGTTAGTTACGCGACCAGTAAGCTTAGTGCTTTCTGGGTAACGCTTAGCGATTGCAACCCATGGATCTTCGCCAAGTTGCTTAAGACCTAGTGATACGCGAGTACGCTCACGGTCGAACTTAAGAACTTTAACGTTGATTTCATCGCCAACATTAACGATTTCAGAAGGGTGCTTAACACGCTTCCAAGCCATGTCAGTGATGTGTAGAAGACCGTCAACACCGCCAAGATCAACGAATGCGCCGTAGTCAGTAAGGTTCTTAACGATACCTTTAACTTCCATGCCTTCTTGTAGAGAAGCAAGTAGCTCATCACGTTCAACACTGTTCTCAGATTCGATAACAGCACGACGTGAAACAACAACGTTGTTGCGCTTCTGGTCAAGCTTAATTACTTTGAACTCAAGTTCTTTGTTTTCAAGGTGAGCAGTGTCACGAACTGGACGTACGTCTACTAGAGAACCTGGTAGGAACGCACGGATGCCGTTAAGTTCAACTGTGAAGCCGCCCTTAACTTTACCGTTGATGATACCAACAACTGTTTCAGCATCTTCATAAGCTTTTTCAAGCTGGATCCAAGCTTCGTGACGCTTAGCTTTCTCACGAGAAAGTTTAGTCTCACCAAAACCATCTTCGATCGCGTCAAGAGCAACATCAACCTGATCACCAACTGCAACTTCAAGTTCGCCAGCAGCGTTCTTGAATTCTTCAGCAGGAATAGATGACTCAGATTTTAGACCAGCGTCAACTAATACGTAACCGTTTTCGATAGCAATTACAGTACCTTTAACGATGGCACCTGGGCGAGTTTCAACTTGGTTTAGCGACTCTGCAAAGAGTTGAGCAAAAGATTCAGTCATTTAATTAATCTTCAATATGATAAACAACCATGGGTATCCTACCGCATGGGGTTGATAATAAAGTCAGTTATCATCCATGACACCGACGTTATTTAGCTGCTTACGCAACTAAATAGGATTCGTTTATTTTAGCTTAGCATCAACATATGCCAAGACTTTTTCCAATACTTGTTCAATAGACATTTCAGTTGAATCAAGTACCAAAGCATCATCAGCAGGGCGTAAAGGCGCTACAGCACGATTGCGATCGCGGTAGTCTCGCTCCTGGATTTCGCTTAAAAGGCTGGTAAAACTAACATCTAAGCCCTTTTTTTGCAACTGATTCATACGACGAGTTGCACGTTCTTCAGCGCTAGCATCTAAGAAAATTTTCACTTCAGCAGATGTGAATACAACTGTACCCATATCACGCCCATCAGCAACCAAACCAGGTTGTTCATTAAATGCACGCTGGCGACGTAATAATGCTTCACGTACTCGTGGTAATGCTGCGACTTTTGAGGCTGCATTACCTACTTTTTCAGTACGAAGAGTATCAGAAACATCTTCGCCTTCAAGAATAACTCGAACCAACTCACCTTTTGCAACAAACTGAACATCGAGATGTGCAGCTAGTGGTACTAAAGCATCTTCTGATTCAGTATCTACACCATGATGAAGTGCAGCAAGTGCAAGCACACGGTAAATAGCACCAGAATCGAGCAGATTCCAGCCAAGTTTTTCTGCCAATAGCATACAAAGTGTGCCTTTACCTGCACCACTTGGCCCATCAACAGTAATGACTGGAGCATGAGTAGACATAAGTTTTCTCCGAATATGTATCCGTAATAGCTATAACTTAACCCCAATTAGGGTTAGCCATCAAACGGTGGCACATTATACGGAAAAAAATCTTAAATTTATATAGTTATTGCCTTTTCTATCATACCTTTTTACACCAATTAAAAAGCCTGATGCAATCACATCAGGCTAGTACTACTGCAAACTTAAATATCAACAATAGAACAATCGTCGTTAGACACTTAAACTCTGAAGTTTAGTAAAATAATCAGGAAATGTTTTTGAGGTACATTTAGGATCATTAATCGTCACTGCTGTATCGCTTAATGCCACCAGCGAAAAGCACATTGCCATTCGATGATCATCATAAGTATCTATCTCTGCGTGGTTCAATTTTGTTGGTGGAGTGATCGTAATATAGTCATGTCCTTCTTCAACCTTCGCGCCGACTTTCCGTAACTCAGTCGCCATGGCTGCTAAACGGTCAGTTTCTTTAACACGCCAGTTATAAACATTACGAATCGACGTTGTCCCTTTAGCAAACAAAGCGGTGGTTGCGATTGTCATTGCGGCATCAGGTATATGGTTAAAATCCATATCAATGGCCGTTAATTCACCACCGCGAGCAATAACGTAATCATCACCCCATTCAATATCCGCTCCCATGGCCGCCAGAGCATCAGCAAATTGGATATCGCCTTGAATACTGTTTTTACCAATACCCGTCACTTTAATAGCGCCGCCTTTAATCGCAGCTGCCGCTAGAAAATAAGAGGCCGATGATGCATCACCTTCAACTAAAAATTCACCAGGCGATTGATATTGCTGACAACCTTTTACTACAAATTGTTGGTAATCACGGTTTTCAACCTCAACCCCAAATTGCGCCATTATGTGTAAGGTAATATCAATATAAGGCTTTGATACCAAATCACCTTTAATACTGATCACCGTATCAGCACTTGCCAATGGCGCTGCCATCAAAAAAGCCGTTAGAAACTGACTTGAAATCGAACCATCAATCTCAACGTCACCACCCACAATGCCAGTACCCGTTATCTTTAATGGTGGATAATGTTCATTTTCTAGATATTGAATATCTGCCCCTGCACTTCGCAGAGCATCAACGAGATGACCTATTGGGCGCTCTTTCATTCTTGGCTCGCCGGTAAGCGTATATTCTCCAGCGCCTAAACACAGCGCGGCCGCTAATGGTCGCATTGCTGTTCCCGCATTACCTAAATACAATTCAAGCGGCTCTATCGTCGTAAAAGCATGACCCAAACCGTCTACTTCACATTCGGTTTTATCTGCTGATAATCGATAATTAACCCCAAGTTGCTTTAATCCATTAAGCATATGGCGAATATCGTCGCTATCTAATAAGTTAGTTAAACGTGTAGTGCCTTTTGCTAGCGCGGCTAATAACAAAGCACGATTTGATACACTCTTAGAACCCGGCAGGTTCACTTCACCGTTAACTTTGGCAATCGGCTCTAGGGTTAAACTTTCCATTTATTATTCTTCCAATCCTAATTTTTCTTATCTAGCAGAGTACCCAATAATGTCACAGTTATCTAGCAGCAGTTTTTTTAGTATTTGATAACTCTGTTTAATATTGTTCCACCATCTACTGACTAATTACGGTAAAGTGGTTTCCTATAACAGCAATAAATATTGGAGTAATAATGAGTGCTATAACGCCCATGGTTGGGATTGGGATTATTATTGTTAATCAGCAAGGTCAAATATTAATTGGCAAGCGTAAAAACAGTCATGCGCCGTACTACTCTATCCCTGGTGGTCATATGGAATTAGGCGAAACTTTTAGCCAGTGTGCTATTCGTGAAGTTGAGGAAGAAACGGGGCTCACGATTTATAAGCCACAAGTGATTGCGGTAACCAATAACCTTGCTACCTATTCTGAATCAGGTAAGCACTATATTAGCGTTGCTCTACTCACAACCGAGTTCAGCGGTGAGTTAACGTTGAAAGAACCCGATAAATGTGAAGGTTGGCTATGGGTTGATCCGACTCGAGTGCCTTCGCCACAATTTGATGCTAGTGAGCAATCGATTCAATGTTATTTAGAACAACGCTTTTGTATTAACGAGTAGTCACTGTAAATGAACCAAACGTTCTAAAACGCAAAAAGCGCCTCAATATATAGGCGCTTTGGTTCGAGGTTCGAGGTTCGAGGTTCGAGGTTCGAGGTTCGAGGTTCGAGGTTCG
>SAMEA5043655__coassemble_17_pt1 | contig 54259 bp, 50 predicted proteins | sample SAMEA5043655__metabat2_low_PE_001 | metagenome-assembled genome bin SAMEA5043655 (sample SAMEA5043655) | Gadus morhua
AACGCCTCGGTTTCACGTGAAACCGAGGCGTTTTTTATAACGGTATTTTTATAATCATATTACAGAGAATCAATAACGGCAGTTCACCTACAGATTAGATAACCCGCGAGAACTGCTGCTGACGGGCGCGATCACGTAGATACTTATCAAAACACATACAAATATTACGAATCAATAATCGCCCTTTCAGTTCAACATGAATCGTATCCTGATCCACAGTCACCAATTCGTCATTGATAAAGGTCTTTAGTAACTGTAGGTCTTCGCTAAAGTAACTATCAAAATCAATACTAAACTCAGCTTCAATCGCACGTTTATCTAATTGGAAATTACAAATTAGCGCCTTGATCACTTCACGGCGCAATAAATCATCAGCGTCTAAGGTGACCCCTTTCCACAATGCCGTTTGTTGCTCAGCCATTTGACCATAATACAACTTCAATTCTTTTTGGTTTTGCGCATAGCAATCACCAATCATTGAAATCGCTGATACACCCATACCTAATAAGTCACACTCACCTTGGGTGGTGTAACCTTGGAAATTACGGTGCAAAATCCCATCACGTTGTGCTACCGCTAATTCATCATCAGGTAACGCAAAGTGATCCATACCAATAAACTGATACCCTGCCCCCGTTAGCGTCGCTATCGTATCTTGCAATATAGCTAACTTTTCGGTCGCTGACGGTAATTGGTCTTCATGAATTTTACGTTGAGCGGCAAACAAGGTTGGCATGTGAGCATAGTTAAATACTGACAGTCTGCCCGGCTTCATGGTCAACACTTGTTGCAGTGTTTCAGCAAACAGTGCTTTGGTTTGTAATGGCAACCCGTAAATTAAATCAAGGTTGGTTGAACGGAAGCCTAACTCACGGGCGCGGTTAACCATCGCAAAAATGAAATCTTCATCTTGCTCACGGTTAACTAATTTTTGTACATCTTTATTAAAATCTTGTACCCCGATGCTCAAACGGTTAAAGCCTTCACTGCGAAGGTGATCAAGTATACTCAATTCAATTTCACGCGGGTCAACTTCAATACTGATTTCAGCATCGTCATCAAAATTAAACGCACTCCGTAACGCAGTCATTAAACGACTAATTTGCGCCGCCGTTAAGAATGTTGGTGTACCACCGCCCCAATGCAATTGACTGACTTGACGATCACCAAGCAAGGTCGCGCGTTGCTTAATCTCTTGCTCAAGTACCTCTAAATATTGATCGGCTTTGTGCTGATGACGGGTAATGATTTTATTACAGCCACAGTAATAACAAAGCTTATGGCAAAATGGGATATGAATATAAAGCGATAACTTACGATCGGGGTATTGCTGACATGCCATCTCAAATTCAGCAGAAGTAAATGCTTGATTAAACTCTAGTGCGGTCGGGTAAGAAGTATAACGCGGGCCTGAATAATTATATTTTTCAATCAGGGCCTGATCCCAAATAATCTGCTCATTTGACATGACATTGTTCCAATTTGGTGAAGATAGAATAAATAGAGTGTGTCACCATTTTACTCAAAGTAAAACCTATCCCTGTTGTTCAATTTACACTCTGTACAAAAACAAACACCGCCAATAAATGGCGGTGCTAATAATAACGATGGTAGGTTAAACCTTAGTTGACAGGATAGCATCCAATTCAAGTTTAATATCAGCCTGTAGACGAGACTCCGCTTTCATACGTTCAAGATCAAATCGCATTCGGCTTTGTTTTTCTATTTGCTGGCGAGCATCACCACGAGGCATATCTTTAACGACTTGATACAAGTCAGTTAATGCCGGATACGTTGCTGCAAAATCAACTTGTTTATCTGCTTGCAACACTTCCATTAATTTATATAACCGAATCGCGGCCTCAGAGATATCACATTGATCTTGCTTACATGCCATTGCGATAATAAAGACGCTTTCTAATATATTGTCATTTCTAGCTTTAATTGCTTCAACCTGTTGCTCTGCAGCACGGGCTAAAAACAACTTATGCCGTTGTTGCTGCTGATAAAGCTTAGCTAATAACAATCCAGCGTATAATGCTAATCCAGCCACTACCACGCTACCAATAACAAATAGAAGTGTTATTCCCTGCAACGGTTACTCCTTATCGAAATTATCAAAATCCATGTTTTCAAATTGCGCTAATAAATCATCATCTGAACGAGGCTTTGACTTAGCTTTAGCGCTTTCTTTAACGGGCGCTGATGTTTCTTCAACATCATCTAATAAACCAAGTTGCTTCATTAAGCGTTCAATGCGATCTAACTTCAGGTCAACTTGCTTTTGCAAGCCAGCACCTAGTTTTTCACCAGCATCAATACGATCTAATAACACCATCAATTGTGCATCATTTTCAAGCATCGCAAGTTCTTGCTCTGCAGACAAACGACGCTGTTGCTTGTTTTGTGGCTTTTTAGGTTCAACGATTAGTGGTACTAATTTCTTACTACCTAAACGTGGATCTTTTTTCTGACCGCCATTGCGTTGCTTGTTTTCTTCAACAGCAGAATGACGACTACCTGATTTTAAGCCTTTACGTTTCTTCGCTTTTTGGCGTTCACGAGTCTCAACATCAACTTTAGTATTTGTTTTTTCGCGGTATACAGCAGGACCTTCTGATCCTACAGCACGAGCTCTTTTCTTACGGGTCATTACTGGGGTTTCCTCAGCAAAATCACATCATTTCCAACAAACTCAACTTCAAGGCCATCGCGTTGTGCTAGAAAGCAAAACGTATCATGGCAAAAAAAGCTGACATGGGTTGGGTCGTTCTTATAGTACCAATGCCCAAAGGCATCAGTGTCGGTTACCAGTTTAGTCATGATCCCAAGCCAACCGCCGGGTTTGACTAAACGTAGCAACAGCCCCCATTCCTTCGCAGGCTGATAAAAATGCTCGATTGCTTCTGTGCAAGTAACAAAATCATACTGCCCTTCTAATACTGCGGATTGTGCCGCAAAATAAGGGTCGTAGATTGTCATAGTATACCCCATTTCTGCCAACATCACTGACAAGGTCGGCCCCGGACCACTACCAAAATCTAGCCCGCATAACGGCGGAGATGGCAGCCGTGTCACGAGTGGGGTTGCTAATCGTCCTAAAAATTGTCGATAGCCATCATCATCAGGATTATTCCGATGTTGATCATAAACAGATTTTTCTTGAGACGACGATAAATGAGTTGTCGGATCAGCATAAATTAATGCACAGTGTAAACAGCGAAAATAACCTCGATTAATGTCAGCCACCAACCACATGTTATCTTTACTACCACAAAGTGGACATCTATCCATTGTCTTCTCCACAACGACTGAATGTTTACGAACAGCAGCAGCGGTGTAAAATCGAGCGGGCTATTCTATACCCAATTAAGGTTAAGATGTAGTTCTGCTGACAAATTGTTCAATTTATTCGACTATCTCATCGTATCAGTAAGCATAATATCACTGCCAAATCATAACAATAACTACTGCTAAGGTCGAAATTTAAACGAAAAAAAAGCGATAGGTCTGCACCTATCGCTATATGGGGTAAGCTATGAGCTTATAATTCTGTCCAGTCTTTCCATAACCAGCAAGCAACGTCCCGGTTTAACAAACATCCTTTTTTTATGGTTGCTATCCTTGCCTATTATTGTTCGTCACTGTCCGAGTGAATTTTCGCATTCCTTTTACTCATCCATGGTTTGGCAACTTATCCTAAGTTGGCGATCCTTATCGCAATGTTACACTCCAATAACTTTACCACCATCCTTATGCAATACATCATCCTGACGTATCTGAGCTATATCACTATAGCTACTCTCTTTCCTGAGTGTCGACCCTGACAATCCTTACGCTTCCTGCGTCTACCCTAGTCTCCTGACCAGACGTCCTGTGCATCCTTTTGGCTTCACTGCCTAAGCTATCCTAGCGCTTCTTATCCTGTGTCACACTCCATGTCGACAAGGTATAATTTACCTGAAGCCATTATTAAAACAATGTACCAAGATCACACATTTGAAAATCAAATATCGGCTAATAAACAAGTGCATGTTCTATAAAACAAAAAAATAATCGGCTACAAATAAAATCATCAATACAACGCCAATCAATGGTCAATCTCTTACAACATCACGGGCAAATTCCCCGTTACTAAACGCTTTTAAAATAGTAATGCTTAGCAACTCACGTAATTATGCTAATGATCTCGCGGTTAATGTAAACCAGCGACATAGGCAGAAAGCGCATTAATTTCATCATCATTGAGTTTTTCAGCCACCGATCGCATCATCGCATTAAGGTCATTATTACGAGTACCCGCACGAAAATGTTGGAGCTGTAATTGGGTATATTGTGCATTCTGCCCTGAAATTTTAGGAAAACCGGATAGGCTGGTGCCATTACCACGCGGTCCATGACAACTGATACATGCTGCAATGTCCCGTTCTGGATCGCCAAAACGGTATAATGGCTCAGCAATCGCAATCGCAGCTTCAGGGGTGGTATTAGGTGAAATAGGCAGCGAAGAAAAATAAGCACCAAGATCGGCCATATCAGTGGCTGATAATGCACTGGCCATGCCAGCCATAATGGCATTGCTTCGGCCTTGAGCTCCGTCACTGGTCAATGCAAGCTTATAATCGGCAAGTTGTTTCGTTAGATAATCAGCATGTTGACCCGCCAATTTAGGGTACTGTGCCATAATTGCATTACCATCATTACCGTGGCATGCGACACACGTAGTGGCCTTTAATTTACCGGCATCGATATCACCTTGTGCCCAAGCCGAATAACTCGTAACAAGAGTGAATATTAAGACTAATTTTTTCATGACATTCCATTTATAATTATAGAGCTTCCGTACTACAAGTAATGCTCAGTGACATGGTATACAATACGACCATAAACCAAACACGGTTTAATATATCTTAGACAATTTCACAAAAAAGCGCTCATTTTACGATGTGAGGGCTTGACGGAGTTAACAGTGAATCAACCTCTCAACTATAGAAATACCAGTTTTATTACAAGTGCACCGGATATTCGTCACTTGCCACAAGATATCGGCGTTGAGATCGCATTTGCTGGTCGCTCCAATGCCGGTAAATCAAGTGCACTAAATCGCCTTACTGATCAAAAAGGTTTAGCTCGTACGTCTAAAACCCCTGGCCGTACCCAATTAATCAACATGTTTGAAGTGATTAACGGTTGTAACTTAATTGACTTACCTGGCTATGGTTTTGCTCAAGTACCGCTGGAGCTCAAACTAAAATGGCAAAAAGCATTAGGTGAATACCTACAACGCCGTGAATGTTTGCAAGGTTTAGTAGTACTAATGGATATTCGCCATCCAATGAAAGATCTTGATCAGCAAATGATTAATTGGGCAATTGAAAGTAGCTTGCCAGTATTAGTCCTACTGACTAAAGCAGACAAATTAAAAAGCGGTGCACGTAAAGCACAAGTATTAAAAATCCGTGAAATGTCGAAAGAATTTGGCGGTAACGTTCAGGTTGAAGCTTTCTCTGCATTGAAAGGGATTGGCGTAGATCAAGTGCGTAGCAAACTTGATGAATGGTATGCACCAGAACTAGAACGTCAACGTGTATTGTCCGCTGACGATAGTGAAGTTTTTAATCTGCCACCAATAAAATAAAATCCTTACACAGCTAATCAAGACTAAAAATTCTCCCACTGTTATTGGTGGGGGAATACCCAGAAAATAAAGCTATACCTCGCTCTACTCCCCGATTTAAATCCGTTAATGCTATAGATTCCACTACATTATTTTAATTAAAAAATAAGCCTATTAATTGTTAACAGTTTAACAATATTTCTGGAATTAAATTACATCATTATTTATTTAAAAAAAACCAAAAAAAAAGCCATTCTCAATACCGAGAATGGCTATTTCATGTTTTTGCTCGTCCGCTAGTCATGTCGACTAACCAACAAAATCAAATATGAACAAGAAGCTATTACTATTATAGCCTTCCAATTTTAAATTTAAAGTATTTACTCTAAAAAATACACAGGCAAATATATTTTAGAGAATGACGATAATCAACCAACATAAAAATAAGCACATTTAATCACAAAAAAGCACCAATATTATTATATTTGAATAATAAAACAGCACTAATGCGTAATAACAATAATTAACAACGACTCAACGGCAACAAGAAAGGAATGTGATAATAGCAATGTCGCGAGGAAAAATATTTGCTTTGGTACAATAAAAAACGCCCCAGTCCAATAAATAGACTGGGGCAGCTGAATCAGCCAAATCCAATAACGTGAAACAAAAGGTCTGAAAGATAGAACATCTTACCTCTGTACCCTACATCAGCAACTGTATATCAATCATTCAGTTTTTGGAAGTCTTTGTCGTAATTTTTTTTCATAATTGTGTAAGTAATTTTTACATAACTGTTCTTATTTTTAACAAAAAAAATAGCTGATCGCGTGATCAGCTATTTTTATTTTATGGATAAGCCTGTATCAATTAGTGGGCTTGATCCCAGTTATCACCGTAGCCTGTCTCGGCAATTAATGGCACAGCTAACGTTGCCGCTTGCTCCATTAGTTGACGCACTTTTGCGGTCACGCTATCTAAGACTGATGCTTCTACTTCAAACACCAATTCATCGTGTACTTGCATTAATAAACTCACCTGACCTTGTGGTTGCTGTTGCACCCATTCATCAACGGCAATCATAGCGAATTTAATAATATCAGCGGCAGTACCTTGCATTGGGGCGTTAATCGCCGCCCGTTCAGCCGCTTTACGACGTAACCCATTACGCGCTTTAATATCAGGAAGATACAAACGACGACCAAATAGAGTTTCAACATAACCTTGTTCAGCAGCACTATTACGGGTACTTTCCATGTATTCTAAAACGCCAGGATAGCGTTCAAAATACACATTCATATAGTCTTGTGCTTCATTACGACCCATATCAAGTTGCTTGGCTAAACCAAATGCACTCATGCCGTAAATAAGACCAAAGTTAATCGCTTTCGCACGTCGACGTTGCTCAGTAGTCACATCATCTATCGCTAACCCTAGAATTTCAGCAGCGGTTGCTGCGTGAATATCTTTCCCTTCACGGAATGCATCTAACAGCGCTTGGTCACCAGAAAGGTGCGCCATAATACGTAATTCAATTTGAGAGTAATCGACAGCCAGAATTTTATAACCTGGTTTAGCCACAAATGCTTGGCGAATACGACGCCCTTCTGAGTTACGTACTGGAATATTTTGCAGGTTAGGCTCGCTTGAAGATAAACGCCCAGTCACGGTGCCCGATTGATGGTAAGAAGTATGGACTCGGCCTGTCGCAGCATTAACCATTTTCGGTAACTTATCAGTATAAGTAGATTTCAGTTTTGCTAAGCCACGGTATTCTAATAACAATTTTGGCAATGGGTAATCTAATGCCAGCTCTTGCAGCACTTCTTCATTGGTCGATGGTGTGCCTGAAGGGGTTTTTTTAATCACTGGCAAGCCCATTTTTTCAAACAGAATCGCTTGTAATTGTTTCGGTGAACTTAAATTAAACTCTTGATCTGCTAGCTCATAAGCCAGTTTTTCAATTTCATCTAATCGTTGTGCTAATTCAATTGATTGCGCGCCAAGCAACATACTATCAATGTAAACACCAGTACGCTCCATACGCGATAATACCGGCACTAACGGCATTTCGATGGTTTCAAACACTTTTTTGAGCTTGTCATCGGCTTCAAGTTTTGGATATAACGCATTATGTAAACGTAGCGTAATATCAGCATCTTCAGCAGCATACGGCCCGGCTTGTTCAAGATCGATTTGATTAAAAGTTAATTGCTTCTTACCTTTACCCGCAATATCTTCAAAACTGATATTTTTATGCTCAAGGTAACGCAACGCAAGACTGTCCATATCATGGCGACCTACCACACTATTATAAACATAAGATTCAAGCATAGTATCAAACTTAATACCCTGCATATCAATGTTATAACGCGCAACAATACTGGCATCAAATTTTAAATTTTGACCTACTTTGGCTAAATTTTTATCTTCTAATAATGGTTTTAATTGCGCTAATACCCAATCACGATCAAGTTGCTCAGGCGCATCAAGATAATCATGAGCAACAGGCACATACGCCGCTTTGCCTTCTTCAACGGCAAATGACACCCCAATTAAATTAGCGGTCATGTAATCAAGACCGTCAGTTTCGGTATCAAACGCAAACACATCGGCATTTTTTAACTGGGTTAACCAACCATTAAAACTCGCTTCATCCAGTACCGTTTCGTAACCACTGCGATCAATCGTCGGCGCAATAATTTTAGGTTCAGATGGTGCGGTTGACGCACTTTCATCAGCAACGATACGACCATCACTGCCATCCAACATTTCGGTTAGCCAGCGACGGAACTGTAATTTACCAAACAATTCAGTCAGCGCGTCAGTATCAGGTACACCTTTACATAATTGTTCTGGTGCCAGCTCTAATTCAACATCAAGTTTAATTGTCGCCAGTTTATAAGACATATAAGCCGATTCTTTATTATCAAGCAGCTTTTTCGCCATTGTTTTTGAACCACGAAAACCCAGTGGCGCAATATTATCAAGATTGGCATATAAGGTATCTAAACCACCCACGCCAGTTAATAGCGCTTTCGCCGTTTTTTCACCAACACCGGGTACGCCTGGAATATTATCAACCTTATCTCCCATAAGGGCTAAGTAATCGATGATCAACTCGGGACCAATACCAAACTTATCCACAACCCCCGCCGGATCCATCACCACATCCGTCATGGTATTGATCAAGGTAACATTTTGATCCACCAGCTGAGCCATATCTTTATCGCCAGTACTGATTAACACTGGCATTCCTTGCTTTGAAGCCTGTGTCGCTAACGTGCCGATCACATCATCCGCTTCAACTCCAGAGATCGCGATCAATGGCAAACCCATTGCCTTGATCACCGCATGCAACGGCGCTATCTGTCCACGAAGATCCTCCGGCATCGGCGGACGATTAGCTTTATATTCAGGATATATATCATCACGGAATGTTTTACCTTTAGCATCAAAGATAACCGCAATACGATCGGTCGAAAACTGACGTAGCATACTGCGTAACATATTAACCACACCATAAATAGCGCCTGTCGGCTCACCATCAGAATTAGTGAAGTTAGGCGCAGCATGGTAAGCGCGATAAAGATAAGAGGATCCATCGATAAGGATCAATGGATTTTCAGGAATCGTAGCCATAGGGTTATTCTTATATCCAAGCGAAAGTAGTTCAGGTTTGATCTATTATCGACCAAATTTATCCCTATACCACAGAAAAAATGCAATGTTTACTAGAATGCCACGCCAAACCGCAACTGTTAACTGCTGTTTTGTGTTATTCATCCATTTTCTGTGGATAACTTTGTTAGTATTTAATTTTAACCCATTGATCGTTTTTTATGTGAAAATAAAAATTACTTATGATTGTATTCATTTTCAAATACTTAATAAGAAGTCTGGATTTAGATCCTCGATCCCATATTGATCATTGATTGTGGACAACCTTAGCTAGATAATCTTAACCTAGCCCATAATAACAACAATATAAGCATATTTGATTAGTTAGGATGCCATTATGAAGAAAATTGCAGTAATTTTAAGCGGTTCAGGTGTGTTTGATGGCAGCGAAATCCATGAGGCCGTATTAGCCCTATTTGCGATCGAACAACAAGGGGCATGTTGGCATTGCTTTGCACCGAACATTGATCAACACCAGGTGATTAATCACTTAAATGGTGAAGTGAGTCATGAGATCCGTAATGTTTTAGTGGAATCAGCACGAATTGCACGTGGCAATATTTCTGATGTCGCTACCTTAAATATTAATGACTATGATGCACTACTGGTTCCGGGAGGGTTTGGAGTTGCAAACAATTTATCTGATTTTGCCCGTCATGGCAGCGCATGTCAGCTCAACGAAGATGTTAAACAAGCTTGCCAAGCCTTTGCTCATGCCAATAAACCCGCCGCCTATTTATGTATTGCACCGACATTGATCCCACAGATCTATGGCCCTGGAGCAAAAGCAACGATCGGTAATGATCCTGACACAGCCTCGGCATTTAATGCTATGGGAGGAGAGCACATCCAATGCCCTGTCGATGATTTTGTTCTCGATCAGAAACGACGCTTGTTAACGACCCCTGCTTACATGTTAGCGACTAACATCAGTGAAGCCGCGACAGGAATCAATAAATTGGTACAGGAATTAATAAAATTGGCATAAGTGTCAGCAGTAACATTAGACACTTAAAAAAGAAAAAGCGACGCACTGTGTGATGCGTCGCTTAGCAGAAAGAGTAATTGGTTTTTAGCCCTACACTAAGCACCATTACCAAGCTGAAGTACACTGAAAGCAATGTGAGCAATGTCGTGCCATCAATCACTAGAAAAAGCGTTTTCTCTAGCGCCTGAAAGCACGTTAATAATAACCATTCTCAACTAAGTTGCAATACCTAATTGAGAATAGTTTTCATTTAATTAAGTTTTACGCTAAATATGCTCGACAAAAAAATCGGCCGCAGCCGATTTTTTTCTCAACATTAACCCCAATAATGGTTTATTTACTCACACCAGCAGTACTACTAAATGGCTGCGGTTTTAATGTGGTTAACTTATTGATTAAGTAATTAAGCAGCACCCCATATAAAGGCACAAATAGCCCTAAACTAATAATCAATTTAAAACTGTAATCCACCAGTGCTATTTCAGTCCAATTTTGAGCCATAAAGGCATCTGGACTGTGATAAAACGCAATACTAAAAAATGCAGCAGTATCAAGTGCATTACCAATAATGGTCGAGGCCGTTGGCGCAATCCACCACTGTTTCATTTGGCGCAGGCGATTAAATACCGACACATCCAATATTTGTCCCAATAGGTACGCCATAAAACTGGCAATAGCAATTCGAGCGACAAAAAGGTTAAATTCAGCTAAATGAGCAAAACCTTGGTATTGGCCTTTAAAGAATAAGACGGACAATGCATAAGACACAATCAGTGCCGGAGCCATTACTCGCCAAATAATTTTACGCGCCATTCCTGCACCAAAAATACGTACCGTTAAATCCGTCGCAAGGAAAATAAACGGAAAGGTAAAGGCACCCCAAGTGGTGTGATAACCAAAAATAGTAAACGGTAATTGAACTAAATAATTACTTGATGCGATCACTAATAAATGAAACGCGACCAAGTACGATAAAGCCTTGTGTTGTTGAGCTGCCGTGAAAGCAGTCGTTGTTACATTGAATGTAGCTGTATTAGATGTTGTTGCGTTGGATTTTGATAAAGCAGTCATGGAAGACCTTTTTGTCATTGGGGGGAGGGAACCCAAACATTTTCATTGCTAGTGGTAACCACCACCAGCAACACCAGGGCGGCGATTATACAGCACAGCATTTATTTGCCTAGTAGCGTGACAATAACTGCTGAATAAAAATTAATGATTCAATCTCACTCAATACCAACAATTCAAGCCACACCGATGCAGTGTAATGTTCTGCTTTGAGTAATAACTGACACCCTTCAAAATCGATTAACCATTGGTGAAGATCGGCACTTGGCTGTTGATCAATCAATGTCGCATCTAACCGTAGTAACAATGCCTTAGCGACCACTGTAAAATCATCAAATTCAAACAAAGAAGGCGTTACCACTAACGTGCCTTGCTCAATATTTATTTCCGTTTGACTAAAATCATAATCCATTATTAGCATCCATTAGTTATGTTCATCGACCGCCATTAAATGATCGCCAATCAATTGCAAAAATACCACCCCAAATTTTTCTAACTTACGCTGGCCGACCCCATTAATCGCTAAAAAATCACCTTTTGAGGTCGGTAATCGTTCTGCCATTTCCATTAAACTGGCATCATTGAATACCACATATGGCGGCAGATCTTCTTCATCTGCAATCGCTTTGCGTAATTTACGCAGCTTGGCAAATAATTTTTTATCGTATTGACGATTAGCCATGCGATCCACTTTACTGCTACGAGCGGCAGTATCAAGCCGAGGTACCGCCAATGATAACGGCATTTCAGCCCTTAATAGTGGTCGTGCCTGCTCAGTCAGTTGCAACACTGAATTACGGCTAATATTTTGAGTTAAGAATCCGCGATGGATCAATTGGCGTAAAATACTGACCCAATATTCATGGCTATATTCACGCCCAATACCATAAGTGGTTAATTTATCATGGCCGTATTCACGAATACGTTGGTTTTGCATTCCGCGCAGTACATCAACCACATAGGTAATACCAAAATTCTGATTAACACGGTATACACATGATAACGCTTTTTGAGCCGCTTCAACGGCATCAAATTGTTGCGGTGGATCAAGGCAGACATCGCAATTACCACAGGCTTGGCGTTGATCTTCACCAAAATAATGCAATAACACTTGGCGACGACAGCTTTGTGCTTGGGCAAACGCGCCCATGGCATGTAATTTATGTAACTCAACATCTCGCTGCGCATCATGGTGTTTTTCATCAACACAACGGCGTAGCCACGCTAAATCAGCTGGATCATAAAGCAATAATGCTTCTGCTGGTAAGCCATCACGCCCCGCTCGTCCGGTTTCTTGGTAATACGATTCAATGTTACGCGGAATATCAAAATGGACCACAAACCGTACATTGGGCTTATTGATCCCCATTCCAAATGCGACCGTCGCAACAACCACGTGAATATCATCCCGTTGAAAAGCATCTTGAACCGCCACTCGCTGTTGATATTCCATTCCAGCATGATACGCCGCAGCACGAATACCGCTTTCACACAGTTTCTCGCTGATCTGCTCAACTTTCTTACGACTATTACAATAAATAATCCCACACTGACCACGCACCGTCGCCAAATAACGACTTAATTGCATTAACGGTTTATGTTTTTCCCAGAGGGTGTAACGAATATTGGGTCGATCAAAACTGCCTAAATAACAATGGGGATCGTTCAATTGCAAGCGACTAATAATATCTTGCCGCGTTGCATCGTCAGCCGTGGCCGTTAACGCCATCACTGGCAACGGTGAAAATTGTTGTTTAAGCTGGCCTAATGCCGCATATTCTGGTCGAAAATCATGCCCCCATTGTGAAACACAGTGAGCCTCATCGACGGCTACCATTGATAAATCAATTTGCTGTAACCGTTCAATAAAATCACGCATTAGCACCCGTTCAGGTGAGGCATAGACGAGCTGTAACTTTCCGGTTTGCATCGCATCAAACGTGGCTTGGATTTCCTCACGTGACATTGCTGAGTGAATACATCCAGCACTGACACCGTTGGCATTCAACTGGTCGACTTGATCTTTCATTAGCGAAATAAGGGGAGAGATCACCAATGTTAATCCTGACAGCATTAACGCCGGAATTTGATAACACAACGATTTACCGCCACCGGTTGGCATAATCACCAAACAGTCATTCCCCGCAGTGATCGCTTCAATCACCGCTTGCTGACCTTGCCTAAAATCTTGATAGCCAAATACATCCTGCAAAATTTCTTGGCTGGATAATAATAATGGCGACACGGGCTGAGGAACAACAACAGACATAGTAAGACTCTTCGCTAAACCGGGCGGTCATTCTATACCGAAATCAAGGTCAGATGCGAGTAAGCCCCTCTACTTAACACACCGTTCATGGTCTAAAACAATCGCTATAACACTGGTACTACTCATTCGGGTTACACCACATTCACTATTAAGCCAACTGTTAGCAATGGTAATTTCAGTATTAATACGTCAGTAAAATTTCATTTATTCAACTTAACCTAATAGAACTGATAAAAAACATTCCACCTCGCCATTAAAATAAATATAACCAACTAATTAATAAGATAATAAACACAAGAAAAACAACTTAACGAAAAAAGAGACAATGGTTGATTATCCAACGATTGAGAAATTAACTATCAAATTTACCGTTAAAAAAGTGATGTTATTATTATCATTTACCTAATAACAGCCATCACATAGCTCAAATCCATTAAACTGACATATTTAGTGAATAATTTTCGGAATATTACTTAAAAATAATAAGATATACGGCAATTTTTCTGCCATCATTAATCACATTAAAATACCTTATGCGTCCCCCCATTTTTGCGTTGCTGATTACAAGGATCTGTTATGCTCAAAATCACATCATCACTATTACGTCTTATCACAATATGTAGTTGTGCAGCGCCTATTTTCAACGCTACAGCGCAACAGATCAGTGATGCGATTATTCCTGAAACTAGCGTCGCTCAACAGCAATCACAATTAGTCCACGGTAAACAATGGATGATCGCCACGGCCAATCATTATGCCAGTGAAGCTGGGGCGGCAATGTTGCGTCAGGGCGGCAATGCCATCGATGCTATGGTGGCAACCCAATTAGTCTTAGGATTGGTTGAACCGCAATCCTCTGGCATTGGTGGCGGAGGGTTTTTAGTCTATTGGGATAATGACAACCATCAGATGACAACGTTTGATGGCCGTGAAACTGCGCCTTTTGCAGTAACACCCCGCTTATTTCAAGACAAAAAAGGTCAGCCATTAGCCTTTTATGATGCGGTTGTTGGCGGACGCTCTGTCGGTACCCCAGGCACGATTAAATTATTGTGGAATAGCCACCAGCAATACGGTCAATTACAGTGGAAAAAATTGTTTCAGCCCGCAATAAAACTGGCGAAAAAAGGCTTTATTGTCAGTCCTCGATTAGCCGCATTAGTCGCTAAAGATGCCACTCATCTCCAACGGTGGCCACAGACTAGACACTATTTTTTTGATGGCCAAGGTCAGCCGATCCAAGCGGGGCAAACATTAATTAATCAACCTTATGCCAATACCCTACGAAAAATTGCTGATTATGGTCAAAAAGCCTTTTATCAAGGTGATATTGCACGTGAGATTGTCAATACCGTTCAAAATGCCGTTGGTAATCCAGGCGTGCTCAGTAGTATTGATTTAGCCAGCTATCGCGTTAAGCAACGCTCCCCGGTGTGCGCTCCTTATCGTCAATATCAAATTTGTGGCATGGGACCACCTAGTTCTGGGGCATTAACTTTAGGGCAGATAATGGCGATGCTGAGTCATTACCCCTTAGCAAAAATGGGCGCGGATAATATCAATAGCTGGCGTTTGATTGGCGATGCCTCTCGATTAGCGTTTGCTGATCGTGGCCGTTATATGGCAGACAGTGATTATGTGCCAATGCCAACCACAGGCTTACTCGATCCGGCTTACATTCAACAACGAGCACAATTATTAGCCACCAATAAAAAATTAGCCGTAGTCAAACCCGGCGCTCCACCTTGGGATCACGCAACGTTACAAACCACAGATGAGGCTATCGAACTGCCATCAACCACCCATTTTGCGATTGTCGATCGCCAAGGTAACGTGGTCTCGATGACCTCCACCATTGAAAACAGTTTTGGTTCACGGTTAATGGTGGGTGGCTTCTTACTCAATAATGAATTAACCGATTTTTCATTCCGAAGTCACATTGATGGCGTGCCAATTGCTAATCGTATTGAGCCAGGTAAACGCCCCCGCTCATCAATGGCACCCACGATTGTGATGCATAATAATCAGCCGGTGTTAGCGATTGGCTCTCCCGGTGGTAGTCAAATTATCGGTTATATTGCCAAGACCTTAGTGGCTTACCTTGATTGGAATATGGATTTACAGCAAGCCATTAACTTACCTAACATCAATAATCGCTTTGGTACATTTGAACTTGAACAAAATACCTCAGCCACAGTGTGGGCACCTAAGTTTGAGCAATTAGGCTATAAAACCATGGTGAAAGATCTTAACTCCGGTATTCAAGCTATCAGCATTGCACCTAAGCAGTTAATCGGGGCCGCTGATCCGAGGCGTGAAGGCAAAGTCATCGCTAAGTAGCTCAGTAAACACAAAAAAGCCCGCGAATAATTAACCATAAAATTAATCACTCACGGGCTTTTTGTTTTAACAATACTTATAGCGCAGTTAGCTTAGCGTATTGGGTCACTAACCACTTAATCCCTTCACCATTAAAAGCAACTTGCACTCGACTTTGAGCGCCACTGCCTTCAAAGTTAATGATCGTGCCTTCACCAAATTTAGGATGCTGCACTCGCTGACCTAAACTAAAACCAGTCTCGTTAAAGTTATTATTGACTTGGGTTTGGCTAAAACGACCACTACTCACTGGACGCGAAACTTGCGCCTTCATTCGCACTTCCTCAACATATTGCTCAGGAATTTCACGAATAAAGCGTGAGGGCTTATGGAAGTTATCTTTACCGTATAAGCGACGCATTTCTGCATAAGTGATATACAGTTTTTTCATTGCCCGTGTCATGCCGACATAACACAAGCGACGTTCTTCTTCTAACCGATCTGCTTCTTCAATGGTGCGTGAGCTTGGGAACATCCCTTCTTCAACGCCGACCATAAACACCACTGGAAATTCTAATCCTTTGGCGCTGTGCATGGTCATCAGCTGCACCGCATCTTCAAAGGCATCCGCTTGACCATCGCCCGCTTCTAATGCCGCATGGGCTAAGAACGCTGACAACGGACTCATATCAGCCGCTTCTTCAGGAATTTCAAACTGACGGGTTGCGGTGACTAATTCTTCTAAGTTCTCAATCCGCGCTTGAGCTTTTTCGCCTTTTTCTTGCTCATACATTGCCCGTAAACCAGAGTGGCGAATAACGTCATCGGTTTGTTGGTACATTGGCAATTCAGCGGTGTCATCTTCTAACGCATTAATCAATTCAATAAAGCGCTGTAATGCATTGGCAGCACGCCCCGCAAGTACTTGCTCATCTAATAACGCCAGACTCGATTGCCACATGGTTAAACCACGATCACGGGCGGTTAAACGAATGGTTTCTAGGGTACGATCACCTAAGCCACGGGTTGGAGTATTAACAACACGTTCAAATGAAGCATCATCATTACGATTACCAACAAGGCGCAAATAAGCCAACGCATCTTTAATTTCTTGACGCTCAAAGAAACGCATGCCGCCATAAATACGATACGGCATTCCCGCCTGAATTAACGCTTCTTCTAATACTCGCGATTGAGCATTACTGCGGTACAGAAAAGCGGTATCACTAAGACTGCCACCTTGTTCACGCCACTCTCTGATTTTACCCACAGCGAACCGTGCTTCATCGAGTTCATTAAAAGCAGAATACAAAGAAATTGGCTCGCCATCGCCATCTTCAGTCCATAAATTCTTACCCATACGAGCGGTGTTATTAGCAATTAATTCATTGGCAGCATTAAGAATATTGGCGGTAGAACGGTAATTCTGCTCCAAAAATATCGATGAAGCATTATTAAAATCATTTAAAAAGCGTTGAATATTCTCAACTTGTGCGCCACGCCAACCATAAATAGATTGGTCATCATCACCGACAATCATCACATGACAATCAGGGCCAGCCATTAATCGCAACCATGCAAATTGAATATTGTTGGTATCTTGAAACTCGTCGACCAAAATATGTTTAAAGCGTGCTTGGTAATGCTCACGGATATGTTTGTTATCACGTAATAACTCAAACGAGCGCAGCAATAACTCGGCAAAATCGACCAAACCCGCACGATCACAGGCTTCTTGATAAGCGGTATAAATGCGCAACCACGTTTGCTCAACCGGGTCGTTATAGGTTTCAACATGCTGCGGGCGTAAACCTTCGTCTTTCTTGGCATTGATATACCAAGCACCTTGACGAGCAGGCCAATGTTTTTCATCTAAATTCTGCGCTTTAATCAAACGGCGTAATAACCGCATCTGATCATCAGAATCTAAAATATTAAAATCGTCAGGCAGGCGTGCATCCAAATAATGGGCGCGAAGCATACGGTGACATAAGCCATGGAAGGTGCCATTCCACATTCCAGCGCTCGAACCATGCATTAATTCATTAATACGACCGCGCATTTCAGCCGCTGCTTTATTGGTAAACGTTACCGACATAATCGAGTACGGTGACGCTTGTTCAACCGCCAACAACCAAGCAATACGATGCACTAGCACACGGGTTTTACCACTGCCCGCGCCCGCCAATACTAGGTGATTACCCAACGGCGCAGCCACCGCCTCGCGTTGTTTGTCATTGAGGCCATCTAATAGAAGTGAAACGTCCATCGCTATCTACTGGTTATTTATACAATGGTGATGATTATACCAGCCCCAATAAAGATTGCTGCGATATCTTTATGGCGATTTTCGCAGACTTCAGAAACATAAAAACAACATCATTGCTAAAATAATTAACACTTCAGTGTAATAAATACCGCCGTTACTGTGTCTATTATTCTGAGAGCGTATTAACGCCACTAAAAAAACACTGAATAACAGCAAACCAACCCTCAATTATAAGCAAGGAATTATCATGAAAAAGACCAATATAGCCTTAGCATCAGCGATGACTGGATTAATTGCACTCGCAGGATCGCTTGCCTCAACGACTGCTGTAGCCGACGAAATGGGCAAAAAAATGGCCAAAGAAAAATGTTATGGTGTCAGTAAAGCCGGTAAAAATGATTGCGCCACTAAAACAACCTCTTGCGCAGGCTCAGCCAAAGAAGATGCTCAAAAAGATGCCTTCGTGGTTGTACCCAAAGGGCTCTGTGATCGCCTTCATGGCGGCTCAACTAAGGAGGCGTAACTGAGTGGATTTTTCATCCCAACAGCCGATTGGGGTGGGCTTACGCTCACCTCATATTGCTGAGATCATTACCAGCCAACCACCACTAGGATGGTTAGAAATTCATAGCGAAAACTATTTCAACCCCCATTCCTTAGCACGCCAACAATTGCGTCAATTACAGTCTCGTTATCCAATTAGTTGTCATGGTATTGGGCTGTCATTGGGATCGGCAGATCCACTTAATATTGAACATTTACAGCAACTCAAACAATTAGTCACTGAAACAGACCCGTTTTTAATTTCAGATCACCTCAGTTGGAGTTCGATTGATGGGCACTATTTTAATGACTTATTACCGCTGCCCTATACTGAAGAAGCCTTGAATAATTTTTGCGATAAAGTGATTCAAGTTCAAGATGTACTCCAACGGCAAATGTTGATTGAAAACCCATCCAGTTATTTACAGTTTCAACACTCAACCATTCCTGAGTGGGAATTTTTAATGGCAGTACAACAACGAACGAACTGTGGACTGTTATTAGATTTAAACAATATCTATGTCAGTAGTTTTAATCATGGCTTTGACTGCCAAACTTACTTAGCCGCCATTGATCCTACCGTGGTCCAAGAAATACACCTCGCTGGCTTTATTCGAAAACATCTACCTCAAGGGGAAATCTGGATTGATACTCATAGCCAGCCTGTCAGTGATGAAGTGTGGTACCTGTATCAACAATGGATCCACTGCCATGGTCGCCATACTCCAACATTAATTGAATGGGATGCTGATATTCCGCCACTGGCAATATTATTAGCTGAAGCGAATAAAGCCCAAGCCATTATCGATAAGGAGTTCGCCAATGCCACCATCAGCAACCACGCCTAATCTGCACCAGTTACAACACCAATTTTCAGCGGCGTTACATTATCAACCGCATGAGTTGACCACCACCGTAGTCAATGACCATTTCAGTGCCCAACAACGACTGCAACTGTACTGTAATAATTTTATTATTGGCTTAACTGAGGTTTTAGTCAGTGTATACCCAACCGTAAATGCCATGATTGGGAGCGACTGTTTTGAACAAATCGCACGACAACACATTCTCAATCACCCATTACTACAAGGGGATGTAACGCTCTATGGTGATCACTTCAGCGACACCATTGCAGCCCAACCAACATTGATCTCTCGTCTACCTTATTTGGTCGATTTAGCGCGTTTAGAATGGCAACGGGATATTGTCAGCCGCTTAGCTTGTCATGATGGCAGCTTACCATTAGCAAAATTACGCCAACTCGAACATCCAACCAATCCACTTTGCCCACACCACTATTATTTGCAGATTCCAACGGCGACTCGAATTTTTAGCAGTCAATATGCGGTGGTATCACTGTGGGAAGTGGTTAATCAAACCGATGGCGATCAACAGCAACAATTATTAGCGACCCTGAATATTAATCACCCTCAATCAGCCCTTATTCAACATTTTAAATGGCAAATTTGGCAACAAATAGTCACGCCAGAATTAATACAGTTAATTGAACACTGCCAGCAACAACGCTCCATTGCGACACTCTCCACGGCACAATTAACCCTGCTACCACAATTATTACACCACCACTTAATGGATGATATTTGCGAGGTTACTGCCAATGATTAATTTTATTCGCACCATCGATCCCTTTTTTGAGCAATTAATACGTCCACTGCAACCGTTATTATTACTCTTTTGCCGTGCATGGGTGGCCATCGCGTTCTTTAAATCAGGATTAATTAAATACCGCAGCTGGGATAGCACCTTATATTTATTTGAATATGAATATCAGGTGCCTATTTTACCGTGGCAATGGGCAGCCTACAGTGGCACTGCGATTGAATTAATGGTGCCAATATTTTTAGCTTTAGGATTATTAGCACGACCAATGGCAATACTGTTATTTGGATTTAATATTATTGCGGTAGTGTCATACCCTGCATTGTGGGCGCAAGGATTTTATGATCACCAATTATGGGGCATGATGTTACTCGTCACCTTCTTTTGGGGAGCAGGAAAATTATCCATTGATCAGTGGTTAAATAAATACCGCACCAATAATTATCGATTCTAATGCGAAGTTATCCCCCATCGAGGCCAGTCATGATGATGACTCACCACAGATCAACTGTTAGCCAAACCTACTAGTGGTAATAATTCGGCTAAGTGGGTAATTTCAACATCAGGTAACATCGTCACATTAGTGGCGGTTAATGATCGCTGCTGGTCATTAAACCAACACGCTTGCAAACCCTGTTGCTTAGCACCAAAAACATCGGTTCGCAGATGATCACCCACATGTAAAATCTGTTGGGCGGGTATACCTAAATGGCGAATAGCACGCTCAAATAAATCTGCTTCTGGTTTAGCTAACCCATCCCGACCGGCTTGATAGATGGCACTAAAATATTTTGCCAAGCCGATTTGCTGCGGATCAACATTGCCATTAGTGATCCCCACTAACGGTAATTTAGCGCTTAATAACGCTAACACGCGATGGGTTTCAGCAGGCACATCAACCTTATTGCGTTCAACCAAGACTAATTCTAACCCTTGGCGCGCAGCTAATTCAGCATCTTTCAAGCGCCAACCTAATTGCATTAAGCTAATTTTCAAAGCTTCATACCGCCACTCACTGACATCATGAGTCAAACTCGAATCAACCACAGCAAGTTGTTGCTTTACCCGCAGCCAATCATCTCGACTGATCATCGTCGACTGAGGCAATAATTGTGCTAACCAATCAAACATCGCTTGCTCAGCGCGTACAATCACCGGATAGTTATCATATAGCGTGTCATCAAGATCAAACGTAAGGGCGTTAATCGGGTCTAAGTGACGATAAAATTGCATGGTTGTTCCTATAACTGACTCTTCAAGAAAGCATTAACGACGTTTGGCGCGTGGATGGGCCTCATCATAAACTTTGGCTAAATGCTGAAAATCAAGATGGGTATAGATTTGGGTGGTAGTTAAATTAGCATGGCCTAATAATTCTTGCACGGCGCGTAAATCACCACTAGATTCCAGCATGTGGGTGGCAAAACTATGGCGTAATTTATGTGGATTAATATGGCTTGATACCGCCTGTTTCTGGCCCCATTCCGCCATTCTTTTTTGCACATTGCGGTTTGAGATTCGATGCCCGAGCTTTGATACAAACAAGCCTTTTTCATCGGCGTTAGCAATATTCCCCCGCAATTGAAGCCAATAACCGACCCATTCACAGGCTAAGCCAGCAAAAGGAACCACCCGCTCTTTATCACCTTTACCGATAACCCGTAAATCACCTTTGGTTAAATTAATGTCACGTACATTCAAATTAACCAATTCAGATAAACGTAACCCCGCACCATACATTAATTCCATGATAGCGCGATCTCGAACAGCCAACGGATCATCGTCTTTAACATCAAGCAGTTGATTCATTTCATCAACATCAAGGTTTTTGGGTAACGGACGCGCTTTACGGGGTGCCGCTACCCCTTTAGCTGGGTTAGCGGGTAATATTTGTTGATGGACCAAATAATCAAAAAAACTACGCAGTGCTGATAGACGCATCGCTAAACTGCTGGCTTTAAGACCATTACGCATCCCTTTACTGGCAATTTGGCGCACCCAGCCAGCATCAACTTGCTGCCAGTTTTCAACCCCAAGCTCTAACAATTGCTCGGCGATACAGGTTAATTGGCGTTTATAGTTTTGCTGCGTATGTAAACTAAGTTCACGCTCACTACGCAAATATTCATAAAAACGCGCGAGGGGTTGTTCAAAACTCGGGGGAAGCGTGCTCACATAAACCTCGTTCATCACTGTCATGAAGATCCATGACAGCGGTTAGCTATTGAATAAATTGACCATCAAACACATGGGCAACCGGGCCAGTCATAAATAACGGTTTGCCTTCACCTGCCCAGCGAATATATAAATCACCGCCAGGTAAACAGACTTTAACGTTCTCATCCAATAGCCCTTGGCTGCGACCAATTGCAACAGCCGCACAAGCACCACTGCCACAGGCTTGAGTTTCACCAGCACCACGCTCATAAACGCGTAACTTTACCGTTCCGCGATCAATCACTTCCATGAAACCCGCATTAACACGCTCAGGAAAACGCTCATGGGATTCCAGTAGTGGTCCCAATTTTGCTACTGCCGCAGTATTAACGTCATCAACGATAGTGACACAATGGGGATTACCCATACTAACCGCGCCACAAAACAAGGTTTGCTCACCGACCCGTAGTAAGTAGGTTTTCTCGGCCTGCTTGGCTCGCATCGGGATTTTAGCAGGTTCAAAATTAGGTGCGCCCATATTGACGGTAACTTGACCGTCACTTTCAAGCTTTAACACCATTTTTCCGGCTTTAGTGCTCACGGAGATATGGTATTTATTGGTTAAGCCTTTCATTGACACAAAGCGTGCAAAACAACGGGCACCGTTACCGCATTGTTCAACCTCACTTCCATCAGCATTAAAAATACGGTAGTGAAAATCCGTTTCAGGATCATACGGCGGCTCAACCACTAACAGTTGATCAAAACCAATGCCACGATGACGATCCGCTAAACGACGAATCGCATCGGGAGAAAAAAATACATTTTGCGTAACACAATCCACAACAACAAAGTCATTGCCGAGCCCATGCATTTTGGAAAAGTTAATCTGCATGATGTTCCTTAATTATTAAGCATCAGTTGCGACGACAATCATTCAACAAGATATTCATGCTGCCAAAGTTGTTCTAAGGTTTCACGTGCGCGTACTAAATGTACTTGTGAACCATCGACCATCACTTCTGCAACGCGAGGACGAGAATTATAATTAGAGGCCATCACGAAACCATAAGCCCCAGCAGACCTTACCGCAAGTAAGTCATCGGGGGCTAAACATAAGTGGCGATCTTTACCAATAAAATCACCCGTTTCACAAATAGGGCCAACTAAATCATAACACTGACGTTCGCCCTGACGCGGGATCACAGGCACAATATCCTGCCACGCGGAATACAAGGTCGGTCGAATTAAATCATTCATTGCGGCGTCTACGATGGCAAAGTTTTTATATTGAGTGTGTTTTAAAAACTCAACCTTGGTCAGTAACACCCCCGCATTCGCAGCAATCGCGCGCCCAGGTTCAAAAATCAATTCCAATTCAGGGTAAGCCACTAAACGTGATAACAATGCGGTCGCATAATCAGCGGGTAATGGCGGTTGCTCATCGTTATAGGTCACCCCTAAGCCACCACCAAGATCTAAATGTTTGATCTCAATCCCAACCGATTTCAACTCATCAATTAATGCCAATAAGCGCTCTGTTGCATCAATAAAAGGTTGTACTTCCGTTAATTGCGAACCGATATGACAATCCATCCCGACTACATTCAGGTGCGGTAATTGATGCGCAAGTTGGTACACTTCAAGCGCACGTTCACGCGCAATCCCAAATTTATTATCGCGCAGCCCCGTTGAAATATAAGGGTGGGTATTAGCATCAACATCCGGATTAATCCGCAATGAAATAGGGGCTATTTTACCTAATTGTCCGGCAACATGATTTAAACGCTCTAATTCAGGTTCAGATTCAACATTAAAACATTTAATGCCTAGCTCAAGTGCGCGCTGCATTTCCAATGCGGTTTTGCCAACACCAGAAAAAACCACCTTGGTAGGATCGCCACCAGCAGCTAATACTCGCTCTAATTCACCGAGGGAGACAATATCAAACCCTGAGCCTAAACGTGCAAGGACATTAAGCACCCCAAGGTTAGAGTTAGCTTTCACTGCATAGCAAATCAAATGCGGCTGAGTGGCTACCGCATGATCAAAAGCGTGCCAATGACGTTCAAGAGTGGCTCGAGAATAAACATAAAGCGGGGTACCATATTGTGCGGCTAATTCAGCCAATGCCACCTCTTCTGCCCATAATTGTCCGTCTTGCTGGTAATTAAAATAATCCAATGCTTTTCTTCCCTGTCTGGTTGACTGTTATTGAGACTAAATCATCATCGCTATGATGTTTTTATTGGGGTTGATGTTGCTGTGGCGCATCTTTTGGCATGTAAAGTGGTCCACTTTGGCCACAGCCAGTTAAAATTAACGATCCTAAGAGCAAAATTGCGAATAAACCTTTATGCATAATTCAAAGCCAGTGATTATCATTCCAATGACCTCTATAATCGCACCAAGAACAAGAAATGCAATAGGACGCAATAGGATGAATGATACTGAATTTCACCAACTGGCCGATCTGGCACTGATGCAGATTGAAGAAGGCATCGATGAATCAGGTGTTGATATTGAGCCAGAAACCACAGGTAACGTGCTGACATTGGAGTTTGCCAACCGCAGCCAAATTGTTATTAATCGCCAAGAACCACTACACGAACTATGGTTAGCTTCAAAATCAGGTGGTTACCACTTCAAATACACCGGTAGTGAATGGCGTTGTACTCGTAGCGACAAAGAATTATTTGCGCTACTTAAACAAGAGTGCAGCTTACATGCAGGTGAAGATGTAACTTGGTAATGTCAATTTCACATATCACCGTGATAAAAAAAGCCTTCAAAAAATGAAGGCTTTTTTCTGCGCTTGTCACAAACCACGATGTTAATTAAGATTAATACCGTTATTAGCTGCCTCAGCGCTATCGTTACGACGTGCTACTTGACCACTTTTAAACGGCAATACTCGTAACTCACCTTTGTCGTTATGAGCAATATCGTAAAACTGGGGCAAATTAAAGTTGATAAAATTAGCACTATAACTAAACCGATCTTGCGATGAGGTATAAAAACGGTTCACACCATGAACCATTTCATCTTTATTACCACTGCACTGGCGATATACTTCCATTTGATTGGTTTCATCTAAAATATAGATATTGAAACCTTGATCACAATCTTCAAAAAAGAACTGAATCAAACCTTCGCTGGCATAAGCATCAACAATTTCAGGTGGGTGCGGTTCATCGGTTTTACCCATCACCACTTTCGGTATATCGCTGACTTTATTGGATGAAATACAACTATAAAAATCGACCGAGTTTTCTAGTCGCTGCACTGAAACACCTCGACGCTCAAAAAACAGCCCATAGGTTTCATCAGCGATATGCACCGCTTTAAAACGACGCCGCTTTTCTGCTTCAACTGGCTTTAAGCGCATTTCAATACACTCAGCCACCAATTGATAGACCACGTTACGAATTAAACCACGCATATGTTTGCTATAACAAAACACATCAATCGCTTCGGGTGGAATCGCATCGTGATGCATTTTCCCGAGCATGGTTTTCAATGCATCGAGCATGGCATAATTACCACTAAAATTCAGGGTTCGAACTTCATTCCACGAATTACGATAAACCAAATCGACACTGCCAACTAAGCATTTTTGCTCAGGTCCGTAACTGAAAATATCCGTGGTTTTAAAATCGAACCGCACCGAGCGATTTTTTAGCTCGGTGGTTGGATCATTTTCTAAATTAACAAACAACCCTAATTGACGAATTTCACACGGGCTAGATAACGCTTGTAAGCCAGGATGCGGACGACGAATTGGAAAGGTATTGCGAATATCACTCACCAATTGATACAGCTTATCTAAATCCATATCAGCATGACGAGCCACGGTGTGTAAATGGGTCGATTCAGTCAACAAACCATTAAAATAACTCCACGCAACTAACTTTGATAAGTAGCGGTTATGCTCTAATGGGGGTTGGCCTAAAATGTATTTCGCTTCAATCGGTTGTTTATATAAATACCAACCCGCAGTATTGGTTCGCCCTTCAGGGACTTGAATAAAACTCAGATCAGGTTCGTGTAAATCCGGTGATATTTGCGGATTTAATAACGTCACCTTGCCCGGCAGTACCTCAAACGCGGCATATAATTTACGCGCCAAAATACTGATATCTTCCGGACTAATGGCCGAGGTAATATCATTGCGGCGCGCAAAACGAATTAAATTTCGGTAACTGAGCATCAACGCATCAAGCAATTCATTATGCGCTTGCTTCACTTGAGCGACTTTCCAATTACGGCGATTATCTAGCTCTGCCACAACCTCGGTCGACCACTGCCATTGCTCAGTTAAATGCTGCAACGCTTGTCGACGCCACACTACCGAGCCGGATGCTGGCTTGCGAGTTAATTTCTCATGGGTTTTAAGATAAAAACAGCGACGCACCAAATCTAAACGACGATGATCATCAATGCGCTCTAAGTAACGAGTTACTTTTTCAAGCATTAAATAATAAGCATCCATACAATATTCACTGCGATCTTCAGCAAAGAAACGGCGCTTACCATCAAGGCTTAATAATTGGGTGTGCGGGTATTCCCACGAATAGGCTTCAAGCAAAATGGCTTTTAAAACCGATTTATACGGAGAGTCGATACTTTTGTATAACTGCCACAAACTGGAACCAAAATATTCTTCGGCAGGAATACGCATCAAGCCACCAAAATCAATCCATTGGTCACGCTTGATATAGCCTTTAGCAACCAGATCATCGATATATTGGTCATAGCACTCTTCCATCTCTGGCGGCACCATAAACCATAATAGCGGCAATCCCGCTAAACAGACGGCTGAACGATAGAATTCATCTAATAATAATAAATGCTGACTTGAGCCACAGTTTTCACCAGTCATGGCTTCAGAAAAATTGTCGCGGAAACGATTTTCATCGATCAAAAAGAAGTTAGCTTCAACCCCTTGCTCCATCGCCCATTGGGAAACTAAGCTACATTTACGGTCTAATGCTTCACGACGGTGACGGTTTAATGACGTAGGAATACACACCCAAATATCGAGATCGCTGGTGAGACTTTGCCCCATAGAAGAAGTACTACCCATGGCATAAAGGCCAGTAATTGGGCAGTCGGCATCAGCAACCAATAGCGGTTCAATGGGCATTATCGCGGTACGAGAGCAATCATTAACAAATTGCTGCTGTACGTCAGTGACGATAAAATGCGCAATTCCCTGAGGTACTTGTTGATCAAGGTACCCCGGCAAAGCTGGATGGTTATAATGTAATAAGACAGGTAACAGATCAAAAACCTGTACCGACGGCTCATTCATTGCTAAGCGTGCTCGCTCAATGCGAAGCTCAGTCAGTGAGTCCAGTCTACCTTTTAGCGTCTTGATATAATTTTGCAAATTACTCTTCCAAGAGCTAGCAGTGTTAGTGCGGCCCGCAGTTTGACATTAATAGCGTAAATTTTATTCAAAATGAGAAAAAACGTGATCAATGTATCATTTTTAATACCTACGGTAAAGATAATGCCAAGCTTGCCCAGTAACAACAGTCAATGATTCATCCGTGATTATCAGACTCTAAATCGTGGTCATAGCCAATCACAACCAATCACGCTGCAACTAGAAACCAATCAACGACTTATTGCGATAAATATCACATTTTGTATTGTGGTTAGCTACACAATAACGCTTGGAATCAGGAACCGCAATACACGAATTATCATCCATGCTTAGGTAGTGGTACGATATGACGCATAAAAAATAACAACCTTGGTTAACGGACCCTCTTTACTATGATGACAACCCAACCGATTCGCATTGCTACACGTAAAAGCCCATTAGCCATGTGGCAAGCAGAGTTCGTCAAAGCTGAACTTGAACTGGCTCACCCTGGGCTCGTTGTTGAATTGCTGCCTATGGTAACAAAAGGTGACATTATTTTAGATACGCCTTTAGCAAAAGTCGGCGGTAAAGGCTTATTTGTTAAAGAGTTAGAAATCGCGATGCTGGAAGGCCGTGCTGATATTGCCGTCCACTCAATGAAAGATGTACCGGTTGAGTTCCCTGAAGGGCTCGGCCTAGTGACCATTTGTGAGCGTGAAGATCCACGTGATGCTTTTGTGTCTAATCACTATGACTCCATTGATGATTTACCGCTAGGCGCAATTGTAGGTACTTCAAGTTTACGTCGTCAGTGTCAATTACGCGCTCAACGTCCTGATCTGATCGTTAATGACCTCCGTGGTAATGTGAATACCCGTCTGCGCAAACTCGATGAAGGTCAATATGATGCTATCATTTTAGCGGCAGCAGGCCTTAAACGCCTTAAAATGCATGATCGTATTCGCAGCGAAATTACTCCAGAAACCAGCTTACCTGCAGTCGGTCAAGGTGCCGTCGGCATTGAGTGTCGTTTGGATGATCAACGAGTACGTCAACTACTTACGCCGCTAAATCACCAACCGACAGCAACTCGTGTGTTGTGTGAGCGCGCGATGAATAATCGTCTTCAAGGTGGTTGCCAAGTACCTATCGGTAGCTATTCAGAACTACAAGGCGATACCATCTGGTTACGCGCTTTAGTCGGTGAGCCTGATGGTAGCATTATTATTCGTGCTGAAATCAGTGGCCCGATTGCCGATGCAGAACACTTAGGTGAAACCTTAGCGGATGAGCTATTAGCCAAAGGTGCTAAAGACATTCTTGACCGTTTATACGGTAACGCCTAATGACTGTGCTGATCACCCGTCCTGCACCCGAGTGCGATCAATTGGCCGCACAACTTAACCAAGTGGCGATCAGCGCAATTGCTCAGCCTTTACTTGAGGTGCAGCAAGGGAAACATATAAATAGATTAATAGAACAAATTCAACAACTGCAACAAGGTGACTATATTATTGCAGTTAGCTATCATGCGGTACGTTTTGCAACTGATTACTTGATTTCACAAGGTGCAGAATGGCCAAAAAACATGCATTATATAGCCGTTGGCGACAAGACAGCTGCTGCCTTAACGCAAGCTTGTCAGCAACCAGTAAGCTCACCCACAGGTAGTCATGATAGTGAAGCACTATTAGCCTTACCTGAGCTTGCTAATATTTGCCAACGTAGAGTATTAATCTTACGAGGTAATGGGGGACGCGAATTAATCTATCAAGCATTAACCGCTCGCCACGCTCAAGTCAGTTACTGTGAGACTTATCAACGCTGCTGGCTTACTCTCGATGCAACACAATTAGTCCAACAATGGCAACAACAGCAAATACAGGCTCTAGTTGTCACAAGTAGTGAACAGTTAATATACTTAACGGGATTAATCCCAACAGAGGATTTGACTTGGCTTTATAATTGCCATCTTTTCGTACCAAGTCAACGAATCGCAGATCAAGCTTTAACGCTTGGCTACAGACATATTTCCACAGTGGGAAGCGCCGCTAATCAGGCGTTATTCACGTTCCTAAAAAGCAACGTAAGCTAACGGAATAATTAGGATGACAGACAAAACAACTAACACAAACTCAACTGCAGCGCCATCAACGAAAGATAAGCCTGCGGTTACTGCTTCAAAAACGACCCAAACAGCACCAGCAACAACTAAACAAAAAAAATCAGGTAGCAAAACTGGTTGGGTTGCGATTGCACTCGTATTGGCATTGGGTGGTGGTCTTTACTATCATGGCCATCAGCAAGGTCTACAACAACAACAGCAAGTGGCTGCCTTACAGCAACAAATTGCAACCATGAAGGCGGCGATGCAAGCCGACCAACAACAAACCATCTCGATGGTTAATAATGAACTAAGCACAACCCAACAAAAGGTTGAGCAAGGCATTAGCCAACAGCAAAAATCGATTGATTCTATTCAAACTGCGATTGCTGATTTAAAAGGCCAAGAGCCTAACGATTGGTTATTAGCGGAAGCGGATTACTTAGTTAAAATGGCCGGCCGTAAGTTATGGTTAGAACATGACGTTACCAGCGCAACTTTATTACTGGAAGCTGCCGATCATCGTATTGCGGAATTAAATGAACCAAGCCTTAAAGGCCTACGTCAAGCAATGAGCAATGACATTACCGCCCTAAAATCAATCACAGTGGTTGACCGTGACGGTATTGTATTGCGCCTTAACAGTCTTGAAAACAGTATTGATAGCTTACCACTAGCCAATGCGGTATTAGCGAAAGCAGAGCCACAACAAAACCCAACCGTTAGCCAATCTGTTAATGATTGGAAAGATAATCTAATGACCTCATTAAAGAATTTTAGTGAGCATTTCATTACTTATCGTAAGCGTGATGGCAGTGTTGTGCCATTATTGTCACCACAACAAGATTTTTATCTTCAGCAAAATATTACCAACAAGTTAGAGACTGCTATCTCTGCGGTATACCGTGATCAAGGCCAAGTTTACCGTGAGTCAATCGCTACGGCGATCAAGTGGGCTCAACAGTACTACGACCTATCATCACCAAAAACACAGAGCTTTATTGCTGGCTTACAGCAACTAGAGCAACAAAATGTGAACGTTGATTATCCCGCTAAACTGCAATCACAAGCGATGATCACCCAATTAGTAAATCAAGTATTGCGTAATAAGATGACCGCGCTGAGTGATGCGACTTCACCACCAAAGACACACGCTAAACAACAACCAAAAGCGTTAAAACTGATCAAAATCGAAGCGACTAGTCCAAGTTCAGCGGCAACGCCAACAACATCGACTGCAACAAAAAAAGTGATGCCACTAGTAAAACCTGCCACAGCAACATCTGCGGCAGCGACTAGCACTGTTAAAGAGGAAACCAAATAATGATTAAATTGTTGTTATTGGTCATCGCTCTGATTGCCGGTATCATTGTCAGCCCCGATCTTGCTGGTCATCAAGGCTATGTGTTGATCTCGTTTGCCAATCAAACCATCGAAATGAGCTTAACCACACTGATTATTGTCGCGATTGCCATCGTAGCGATATTTTTTGTACTTGAGTTTATTTTACGTCGCCTATTTTCTGTTGGTAGCTCAACCCGCGGTTGGTTTAGTGGTCGCCACATTCGCAAAGCACGCCGTAACACTGCGGAAGGACTATTGAAAGTCGCTGAAGGTGATTGGAAGTCAGCTGAAAAAATGCTTTCTAAATCAGCAAAATACAGTGACGCACCGATTCTAAACTACTTAGCAGCAGCAGAAGCGGCACAAGGATTGGGTAAAACACAACTGCGTGATCAATACTTGCAACTAGCAGCAGAGCAAGACACTGAAAGCCTGGCGGTAGCACTGACACGTGTCAAACTTCAAATTCGTCAACAACAATTTGAACAGGCACTTGCAACCTTGCAAGACGTACAGCCAACCAGTCCACGTAACCCAATGATACTGAGCTTATTAAAGCAGTGTTATTTACAATTAGAAGATTGGAAAGCCCTGCAAGCATTGCTACCTCAATTAACAAAAGCAAACGTGATCACGGCAGAAGAAGCAGCACAATTAGATATCCAAGCACAATGTGGTCAAATGCATCACTTAAGCCAACAAAATGGCAGTGATGGTTTAATCGGTTACTGGAACAGTATCAATCGTAAAGACAAACACAATCCGGCATTAGTGGCCTGTTTTGTTAAGCAAATGATTGTTCGCCATGCAGATTCGGAAGCTTTCCCGATCTTGCGCGATGCTATCAAGAAAAACCCTGAGCACAACTTAATTAGCTTAATGCCACAATTAACGCTACCCGATCGCCACCCTGCGATTGTTAGCCTACAAGACTTATTAGCTAACAACAGTAACAACCCGACACTGCAAAGTGCATTAGGACAAATGTTAATGGCTGATGGCCAATGGCAACCGGCTAAAGAGCATTTAGAAAAGGCCGTAGCAATACGTCCAGATGTGACAGATTTTGCCCACCTTGTGGCGACGCTTGAGCAACTTGGCGATAAGCAAGCCGCAGCGGAAGTTTCCCGCCAAGCACTGCAACTAGCAAAACCTGATCAAGCTTAAATTTTAAGCCTGAAAAAAGCGCCTTGATGGCGCTTTTTTTTCGTCTGGATAACAGTTTTAGCATTAACATGTTTCTAAATGTAAACAGCCATTACAAGGTGTATCTACCCCATTGCTCCTAACTGATAAACACGTTCCAATAGCCACTGTGCCCTTTTTATTTAACATTTGGATAACTGTTATGGATATGCTTCCTTGGCTGATTGTTTCAGGTATTATGGTGTCTGTGGTTGTTGGCGTAATGATGGCTGTATTAATTAAACACGCTGATTAATAAACCCGCACCTATAAAAAAGCCTCCCATTAAACTGAGAGGCTTTTTTGTTGCCAATAATTATTTTATTATTAATATCTTACGCTAACCCCAACGCTTGCTTGGTTTTACGTAATTGCTTATCAAATTTCTTCACCGCTTTAGCCGCTTTTTTTAATAACTTGGTTTTTTTCTTGGCTAATTTTTTAAGTTTCTCAGTGTGATCCAGTAACGCATCTGGCTGCTCAATAACCTCTGTTTGTTCTACAACAGTAACCATCTCAATCCGACTTTGACCAACAGCGGTTGGCCTCGGTAACTGATGAATATTCATTATTACAGGAGCAGGCGGCGCAGATGCTGCTAATGTCATTACCGAAGCAGGCATTGGCGTCATTATCGGAGCTATTGTTGGTGCGACGGCATTGGTTAAGCGACTCGGTTTACACAAGTAATCTTTATCACTTGCTACTCGCGTACAACTCGCACAAATAAATTTTGGCTCACTAACAATCTTAGTGATCGTCGCAAATTGATCGGCAATTTCAGCACGACGATACTTACACAACGACTTCACCATCAATACATCCTCACAAAAGACTCACCAGAATAACGACATTAAACGATAATGATTCGTAATTCCAGCAATGAATGTCTTGTTCGAATGTTAATGTGTAACGTTTTATTTTAGCGTGTCATTAGTTTTCATTGCCGCCTTCACATAAATATCAAACCGATTTTTCTTAGTCTCAATTGCCATTGACGGCTTTGCATTAGCCAAAAATTCAGCATAATCAGGGCGTTTAACTACAATCCGTTTCGTTGCTAACGCATACGCTGGTGCAAACAATTCATCAGCATCTAAATCTGCGCCGACTAAAGTTTGGAATACCCGCATTTCTTTTTTAACCAACGCTGATTTCTTTTTATGTGGGTACATTGGATCAAGATAGATCACTTCTGGAGCAACAAAATCTTTATCCGCCGCTAACTGCAATAACGCATCTTGGCTCGACGCATGCAATAACTGCATCCGCTCACTGACCCAATGACCAATTTCAGGATCTGCTTTAGCGCGCGCTAAACCATCATCCAATAAAGCTGCCACCACCGGATGTCGCTCAACCAATTGCACTTTACAACCCAATGACGCTAATACAAACGCATCGCGCCCTAAGCCTGCGGTCGCATCTAATACTGTTGGCGTAATGCCGTTTTTTAACCCCACCGCTTTCGCAATCGCTTGACTACGACCACCACCAAATTTACGGCGATGGGCGACAGCACCACTGGCGAGATCAACAAAAACGGCACCCAGTTTGGGCTCGTCTAACTTACGTAGCTCTAACTGATTAGCAGTTAACACTAACGCAAAGCAACTGTGCTCATCATGCGTCAATCCCCAGCGGGCGGCGAGTTGATCTAATTCAGACTGACGTTGAGGAACTTCACAAAGTAAGGCTAGCTGCACAGCATTCTCCGGTATCAAACAATATCTATCTCGCTCAATAATGGGAAATAGACGCTATAGGCGGCGAATTATAGCACCACAAATCACGCTTGGCTCTGGTATCACTACCTAACATAAGGATAAGATAGTCTCAGATCGCAGCATGCGAATAACTGACCTTGCCAGAAAGGAATTATGATGAATGTAGCCGTTCGTATCGATGATTTAGATCGCGATATTCTTAACGCGTTAATGACCGATGCACGCGTACCCTACGCTGAAATGGCAAAACGGTTCAATGTCAGTCCTGCAACTGTTCATGTCCGGGTTGAGAAAATGCGAGCCTCGCAAATAATTACAGGCACTGAAGTGATCGTTAACCCGAAATTATTGGGCTATGACGTGTGCTGTTTTATTGGGATTAATCTTTATGCTGCCCGTGATTATCATTCGGCACTTGAAAAGCTTAATCAGCTTGATGAAGTGGTAGAAGCGTATTACACCACTGGTGCTTACAATATTTTCGTCAAATTAATGTGTCATTCGATTGAAGAATTACAGCACGTACTGATCAATAAACTGCAAGCGATTAAAGAAGTACAATCAACCGAAACTTTAATTTCACTGCAAAACCCGATCAATCGAAATGTAAAACCATAGCGATAATTTTCCACAAAAAAAGCGAGCCTAAGCTCGCTTTTGAACACGGACTATATCCGCATTATTTTTTCAAATTTAGCGCACGTTCAGCAGCGTCTGCTGCTAACCATTCAGCAACGGTCTTAGCAAAATACGTCAACACGCCATCAGCACCTGCACGTTTAAAGCACATTAATGATTCCATTACAGTTTCACGCTCTTTAAGCCAACCATTTTGGAATGCCGCCATGTGCATCGCATATTCACCTGACACTTGGTAAGCATATGTTGGAACTTGCAGCTCAGATTTCACCCGACGTACCACATCTAAATAAGGCATCCCCGGCTTCACCATCACCATATCGGCACCTTCACTGATGTCCATTGCCACTTCGTGCAACGCTTCGTCACTATTAGCAGGATCCATCTGGTAGGTTTTCTTATCGCCACCTTTAAGATTGCCAGTAGAGCCAACAGCATCACGAAACGGGCCATAGTAATTCGACGCATATTTAGCTGAGTAAGCCATAATTTGCGTATTAATATGGCCCGCTTGCTCTAGTGCTTCACGAATAGCGCCAATGCGACCATCCATCATATCGGAAGGTGCGATAACATCAGCACCCGCATCAGCATGAGATAATGCTTGTTTAATCAAAATCTCAGTGGTGATGTCGTTAAGAACATAACCTTCATCATCAATAATACCGTCTTGGCCATGAACCGTGAACGGATCTAACGCAACATCGGTGATCACACCCAGTTCTGGTACGTGCGCCTTTAAAGCACGAACCGCTGTTTGTACTAAACCATCAACGTTATACGCTTCTTCTGCTAGTTCAGATTTAAACTGTTGTGATACCACTGGAAATAATGCAATCGCAGGCACACCAAGACTGGCAATATAAGCCGCTTCTTCTAACAGTAAGTCAATTGATAAGCGCTCAATACCCGGCATTGAAGCGACACTCTCGCGACGGTTAGTGCCTTCCAGAACAAACATCGGATAAATGAGATCATTAACAGATAACTGGTTTTCCGCCATCAAACGACGACTAAAATCATGCTTGCGAACTCGACGCATACGACGTCCAGGAAAAGCACCTTGAATAGATACAGACACGGTAAACTCCTTACAGGTTAATGAGTATTTATAATATCACTCACATCACCAAGGTGGGATTAAATTGCAAAAAAAGCTTGGCTTACTTGGTAAGAATTATTGACAACTTGTGTCGCAGACTCACCATGACACTCGCCAATAACCGTTGCAATATGCGGTAAATACAACGGTTCATTACGACTAGATTTCGGCTTAGGACGATAATCTCGCGGTAATAAATACGGACAATCCGTTTCAATCATTAATCGCTGACTCGGAATATTTTTCACGATCTGACGCAACTCAGTACCGCGGCGTTCATCACAGATCCAGCCAGTAATACCAATATGTAAATCAAGAGCCAGACACTCACGCAGTTCTTGCTGTGAACCGGTAAAGCAATGCAATACGGCGGCAGGTAATTTATCGCGCCATGGTTTTAGGATCGCTAAAAACCGCTCATGGGCATCACGACAATGCATAAATACCGGCATATTGAGCTCAGCCGCCACAGCTAATTGCGCTTCAAACACCGCTTCTTGCTGCGGACGCGGTGAAAAATCACGATTAAAATCCAGTCCACATTCACCTATCGCTACCACTTGGGGTAATTGCGCTAAAGCTCGAATTTGTGGCAAGGCGAAATCGGTCACCGAGGTTGCATCATGTGGATGAACACCGGCAGTGCTATAACAATAATCAGGCCATTGCTGAGCCAATTGTTGAGCAGCAATGCTTTCTTCAATACTGGTACCGGTAATCACCAGTCCTTTGACGCCAACCGCTTGAGCACGTGCAATAACCGCTGCGCGATCTTTATCAAAGCGGCTATTAGTAAGATTAACGCCAATATCTATCATTTCTTTTCCATCCCTTGATGAAGAGTTCTTAATGGCAGTATATCGAGCCCTGCATTAACTGACTACGTGATAATAACACCAAAATACAGACACAAAAAAACCGACACTAATGTCGGTTTTTTTCATCATCACAGGGGGATAAATCCCTATTCTTTGCTCGTACTCTTTACGTCTTGCGGTTCGTCTTCATCGTCATATTCGTCTGCATCATCTTTACGAATGTAAAAACGTGAGAAGAATAAGCCGACTTCAAACAACAAGCACATCGGTATCGCTAACAAGGTCTGAGATAAAATATCAGGCGGTGTTAACAACATACCGACCACAAACGCTGCCACAATAATATATGGGCGTTTACTGCGTAACGTTTCAGGATCGGTCGCACCGGTCCAACACAACAGAATAATCGCGACAGGGATCTCAAAGGCTATACCAAACGCCATAAATAGCGACAGTACAAAATCGAGATAACTTGAAATATCCGTTGCAACTTCAACCCCTTGCGGAGCGACGCTGGTAAAGAACTTAAACACCAATGGAAACACAACAAAATAAGCAAACGCAACACCGGCATAGAACAGCAATGAGCTGGAAACCAGTAATGGCATAATAAGCTTACGTTCATGCTTATATAAACCTGGAGCCACAAAAGCCCACAGTTGATACAAAATCATTGGTACAGCAATAAAAACAGCGGTAACTAAAGTGAGTTTTATCGGTGTAAAGAATGGTGATGCAACATCGGTTGCGATCATAGTGGCACCCACTGGCATACGTTCAACCAATGGTGCTGCTACAAATGCATAAATGTCTTTCGAAAACCAAACTATACAGACAAAAACCACCAGCACGCTGATGAGAGAGCGCAAGATCCGTGTACGCAGCTCAAGTAAATGGCTGAATAACGGCTGCGAATCTTCGACAGTCGACATAGTGATGTAATTTATTCCTGCTTATTAGAAGTCGTTGCTGAGGGTTGCTCGCTTTTATCAGCATAGGGACGTTGCACATCAGAGGCGACTTTTTTTAGCTCGTCAACTGACTGTTGCAATTCAGGCGCAATGTCCTTCATTCCCATTTGCTCAGCTTTTTTTAAATTGGCTTGCAGTTCCTGAATTTTCAGTTCCTGAGCCAACTCATCTTTCACTGAGTTTGCCATATTACGGGCTGCGCCTATCCACTGCGACACTGTACGTATCGCAACGGGTAGACGTTCCGGCCCCAGTACTACCAATCCCACTACGGAGATCAGCACTAACTCCCAGAACCCGATATCAAACACGTCTTAAACCTGCTCTTTGTCTTTTTGACTCGTTTTAGTCTGATCAGCTGCTTGCTGCTCATCCACAATTTTCTTTTGCTCAAAATCTGCATCAGTGGTTTCTTTTTTAACAACAGGTGCTGAATCGTCATCACCAATCGCTTTTTTGAAACCCTTAACCGCAGAACCTAAGTCGCCACCCAATGTGCGTAACTTCTTAGTTCCGAACAACAGAACAATAATCAGTGCAATAATTAACAATTGCCAGATACTGATACCACCCATGCTTATTTTACCTCAGCTTTATGTGGTTAATAACGGAGTGCGTTGTGACACGCAACTATAAGTATAGGCGAAACCTCAATCGATTATTTTCGACAGGCTCGCCATCCCAGCAACCAAAATACCGCGCCCGCTCCAGCTGCAATAGCAGGATAGGTGGTAACATGATCACCAAAAAGTATGGCAGCACACACCATCATGGTGGCACCAATACCAAAATAGAATCTTGCCTTACCTTGGCTACGCCGACTGTCCATGAAATTATCATAGAGTGTATCGAGTCGTTGGTTCATAACCTTGCCTTGGCGCAAACTGTCGTAAAGTAATTCCGGTAATTCCGGTAACTTTTCAGCCCAAAATGGCGCTTTACTCTTTACTGCATCAATAATGGCTTGTGGGCCAACTTGGCGGGACATCCAATCTTCTAAAAATGGTTTCGCGGTTGCCCACAAATCAAGTTGTGGATACAACTGTCGACCAAGACCTTCTACATACAGTAAAGTCTTTTGTAGCAACACTAGCTGCGGCTGCACTTCCATATTAAATCGACGCGCGGTATTGAATAAATTCAGTAGCACATGCCCAAATGATATTTCACACAATGGCTTTTCAAAGATCGGTTCGCACACAGTACGAATTGCGACTTCAAACGCATCGATATTGGTGTCAGCGGGCACCCAGCCTGAATCAACGTGTAATTCGGCCACTTTGCGATAATCACGATTAAAGAAAGCCAGCAAGTTTTCAGCCAAATAACGTTTGTCTTCACGGTTAAGCGTGCCGACAATACCACAGTCTAATGCTATCCATTGTGGATCATGTGGGTGCTCATAGGAAACAAAAATATTCCCTGGGTGCATGTCAGCGTGAAAGAAACTATCACGGAAGACCTGCGTAAAAAATATATTTACTGCATTTTCCGATAATAATTTCAAATCGGTGCCGTTGGCTTTTAATGCAGCAAGGTCTGACACCTGAATTCCGTAGATACGTTCCATAACCAGTAAATTTACACTGCTATAATCAGTAAAAACTTCCGGTACATAGAGACTATCATCTCCGTCAAAATTACGCCTAAGTTGGATTCCATTCGCCGCTTCACGCATTAAATCCAGTTCATCGAGTAAGGTTTTTTCATATTCCCTTACCACTTCAACCGGACGCAATCGACGAGCCTCAGGTTGCAACCGAGAAACTATCTCGGCCATCCTGTACATCAGCTTAATATCTGCTTCAATAATAGGTCGAATATCAGGACGAATGACTTTAAATACAATTTCGCGACCATTTTCTTTCATGGTCGCAGTATGGACTTGTGCAATCGAGGCTGATGCTAACGCGACCTCATCAAAATCATCAAACCATTGCTCTACCGGACCACCTAATGATGCTTCAATGGTCCGTTTTGCTAATTGACCATCAAACGGTGCCACTTGATCTTGTAATAACGCTAATTGATCGGCGATATGCGGTGGAAACAAATCACGACGGGTCGACATCATCTGACCAAACTTAATCCACACTGGCCCAAGTTCTTGTAACGCTAATCGCAGTCGTTCACCCAAGGGTTTATCCGGATATTCATTTTTAATCCAAAATAACGATTTACGTAATTTTTTGGGTAATTCTGAACGCGGGTCTTGCGGAATAAAATCATCCAAACCGTAACGTAATTGCACTTCAATAATACGGTAAAGACGTTTAAATTCACGAATAGTCATCATGGCCATTATCGCTCAAGTAGCTGATTTAATCGGGCCTCAAAACAGCCAACATCTGATTTCAAGTCATCAACTTGATCAGAAAAATAGGCTATTTCTAATGGCTGTGGTAATAATTTCCATTCTTCCGTTAGCGTTTGAGCCAAATTCTGCTGGCGTTTACGTAACCGCTGCTGAATAAACTGACCACCAGATTTGACCCCGCTGACGACAGTATGGGCAACGATATCCCCACTGTAATACGATAATTTTTCTTCAATATCGGGTTTTAAGCCACTTAATAAACTTGAAAAGTGCTGCGCTAATTGTAAATCACCATCAAGGGATAATTTATCGGCTTTAATTAATTGAGTCAGGTTAGCTTGTTGACGTAATTCAGGTAACACAGCTAGATTAAGTGCCAATTGACAATCAACATCCCCTTCATAAGCCGCTAATACATCAATTTGCTGACTAAAGATAAAATATAGCGTTTTGCCAAACTCATTCAACGTTACGCTGATCACTTTACCGCGTAAACGTGATAAACGGCGCTGACTCTCAGCATCGTCTTTTATTAACTGATTAAGCGCGGTTTCCACCGCGCCAGTAACAAATGCATCTATTGGCATATGAGCCTCAAAACTTATAGCCACGGTGCAAAGCAACAATACCGCCGGTTAAATTGTAATAGGTGGTCTGATCAAAGCCAGCTTCATCCATCATGCCCTGCAACGTCGGCTGATCAGGATGCATACGAATAGATTCAGCTAAGTAACGGTAGCTTTCACTGTCATTCGCGATAATTTCACCGATTTTAGGCAGTAAATAGAATGAGTAAGCATCATATATTTTTGATAAAGGTTCTAAAATCGGCTTAGAGAACTCCAACACCAATAACCGTCCACCAGGCTTTAACACACGGTACATCGAACGTAATGCTTGTTCTTTATCAGTGACATTACGTAAGCAGAAACTGATGGTAATACAATCAAAATAATTATCAGGAAAAGGCAACTCTTCCGCATTTGCTTGGACATAACCAACGTTGCCCACAATGCCACTATCACGTAGCTTACTGCGGCCAACTTTTAGCATTGAGTTATTGATATCAGCCAAAATAACCTGACCACTGTCACCCACAATACGTGAAAACTTAGCGGTTAAATCGCCAGTACCACCGCCTAAATCAAGCACACGCTGGCCACGGCGCACACCACTGCAGTCAATCGTAAACCGCTTCCATACGCGATGAATACCCATCGACATTAAGTCATTCATAATGTCGTACTTTGCCGCTACTGAATGGAATACTTCAGCAACCATGGTTGCTTTTTCCTCTTTGGCCACGGTACGAAAGCCAAAGTGGGTCGTGTCTTGTGTGGTGTCCGTCATGCTCAATCCATTATGTGCCCTCGCGCTCATTTCATTAGCACAATAAAATCGCTCACGGGGATTAAATTCATTTATTCAACTGGCTTAGTGTACTTGATGGTTGTCGTTTGCTCAAAGTGGTTTACTCTTTAAGCACTATAAATCCGGCTTTACGGTAGAAGTTATATACGAAAAACCTCTCACATCATGCAGTTGAGACTGCGATTTTTCGACTAACTGTGGGCTAATATCGCGTTTTACCTCAACCCCTAACAGTTTAAAGCTTTCCGCTTGGCGAATGACATTACCCCGTCCACTGGCTAACTTATTCATTGCACTATGATAACTCTGGCTGGCTTTATCTAATGAAGCACCTAAGCCTTCCATATCAGTGACAAATAAACGTAACTTGTCATACAGTTTGCCCGCTCGCTCAGCAATTTCTTTGGCATTTTGATTTTGATGCTCATTGCGCCACAAATTATTAATCGTTCGTAGCGCCACCAGCAATGTGGTCGGGCTGACCAACATAATATTGAGATCCATGGCATCACGAATCAATTTAGGATCGGCAGCAATCGCAGCTTGAAAGGCAGGTTCAACCGGAATAAACATCAACACATAATCGAGACTTTGGACACCATGTAATTGATGATAATCTTTACGGCTTAAGCCTCGCATATGCGCCCGCATAGAAGCAATATGTTCACCCATGGCTAACTCTCGTTCTGCCACCGTTTCGGCATTAAAAAAGCGTTCATAAGCCACTAATGACATTTTGGCATCAACCACCACATCCTTTTGCTGAGGTAAATGCACCACCACATCGGGCTGATAACGTTTACCGTCTTCATTTTCAAGGCTAACTTGAGTTTGATATTCATGGCCCTCACGCAAACCCGACTCAGTTAATACTCGTGCAAGCACCACTTCGCCCCAATTACCTTGCGCTTTATTATCACCTTTAAGAGCCTGAGTCAGGTTAACCGCTTCCTGCGCCATTTGTTCATTAAGCTGTTTAAGATGATTAATCTGATGCACTAAAGTATGTCGTTCACGAGATTCTTGAGTAAAATTATCATTAACCTGTTTTTTAAAGCTTTCTAGTTGTTCTTTGAGTGGCATTAATAAACTTTGTAAGCTGATTTTATTCTGCTCATCAACACTGCGGGTTTTGTGTTCAAACAATTTATTGGCAAGGCTTTCAAATTGGATCCGTAACCGTTCTTCAGCATTTTCTAATAACTGAATTTTTTCTTCGGCCGATTTTTGTTCTTCAAAATGACGTGCATCTTGCTCACGTAAATCCGCTTCAAGACTGGCGTTAATCACCCGTAAGTTATCTAACTGTTCTGATAGATACTGTTTTTCATTTTGAAGGGCTTCAAAATGCCGCATTTTTTCTACCGCCGCAGATAAATTACCATGCAATTGGCGTATCTCATGAGTCAGACGATCACGTTCATAATCCATCTGTTCAAGTTCTTGGTTTCGTTCACCCAGCTGCTGGTGCAATTGCTGCTCGCGGGCTTGCAATAAACGTATATCAGCGTCTGCTTGCTGTTGGTGAAGTTGTAATGTTTGTTCAAAACGTCCTTTTAACCATAGCGTGGTAATAACACTCGCCACTGTCGCGCCAGAGATTGCTGCCAACAGTGAAATCATGCCGCCACTCAACCATTCCGTCATATCAAATACTCTACAAAAAACCACCAAATCCATTTCTGTTGTAAGGCTAAGTCGATAGTGGATGAATGTCCAGTTTCATAACCAGAGGCTGTTTTATCCATTAACAATCACAACGTTAGTCGCTATCGATTCCATAAAAATAAAGCCTGTCATAATGACAGGCTTAATAAAAGACGCGCACTTAATATCTGTGAACCATTAATGGCTCAATACTAGTCTGTAATCAAGGGAGTTTGGTGCCAGCTTTTACCCCACTTTGACCACAACACAAATAACCCGGGGATCAATAACCACATCTGTAATGTCATCAATATTGGCGTCGCTAAATCAAGCCGTTGCGTTAAGCTCACCATTACCCCAGCGCCACTCATTTGAAACAGACCTAACAGCGCAGCAGCCGTTCCAGCACGATCACCAAACGGAGCCAATGCTTTTCCTGCCGATGAACCCAAAACAAACGCAAATCCAAATGAACAAATAAAGATCGGCACCATAAATGCCCATGCTTGATTTATGGTACTTAGTCCCAGCATTAATCCACCAGCAACGGTTAAAATAATCAGTCCAGTTTGTAATGTTGCACGGGTGCCAAAGCGATCCATAAATTTCGGCGCCACCATACACGCGGTGATATTCAACGCGGCATTAATACCAAACCAAAAGGTAAATTGATTCATATCTGCGCCAAGATGACTCATTAACCACACCGGAGCCGAAGTGACATACGCTAAAATTACCGCCATTGATAACATGCATAAACTGGCATGATATAAAAACGTCGGCTCACGTAATACCGACCAATAACGGCTTAAACTCAAGGTTGAACCACTAACATGGGTATCAACCGGACGAGTTTCTTTAAACATCGTCATTACAAACAAGCCGGCTACTACTGCAAAACCAGCCATAAAACTAAAGTTTGAACGCCAGCCAAACTCGTGAGTTAACCAAGTACCTAGTAAGGGTGCTAAAGCGGGGATAAAACAGATTGCACCATTTAAGTAACTGATCATACGACCACTCTTTTCTGCACCAAAACTATCACGAACAGCAGAGAAAGCCGCAACAGAAGTAGCACAGGCACCAAAACCTTGTAGCAAGCGTGCGGTTAATAGCATGTCTAAATTGGTGGCTAGATATGCCATCAACGCGCTAAAGCCATAAATAACAATACCGGCTAACGCAATCGGGCGACGTCCAAAGCGATCGGCTAACGGACCTGCCAATAATTGCCCTAATCCTAAGCTAAACATAAACCATGTCACGGTATCTTGAACGCGCACAGCATTAACCCCAAAACTATCAGCAATAGCAGGGAAAGCAGGTAAATAAATATCAATAGCCAACGGGCTAAATAACACTAAAGTCACCATCAAGGCGATTAGTTTAGTATCCGTAGAAGATGTTGTTGACGGTGTCATATGACGTTCCTAAAAGATGATCGCGCCAAGTCTACGGTTTTAGAGATATGAATAGAAATGGTATATATTCAATCGTACTTTTCCATTTGGGAATATCACTCACAGCAGTTATTTGTCACAGACTTGATATCAGATAACATCATGAAGCTGAAATTCAATAAATCCGAATCAATTGACCGTTAGCTAATTGATGCTAACCACCAAACACGCTAACGTAGCTGTATAACTACGCCCTCTCAATTCAAGGGTGTTATGCCAGTTTAACGCTTACGCCATCGCTTAGATGACGATCTAATTAAAGGACGAAAACATGCAAGCAGCAATTTCGCAACGTGTTGAACAAATCCGCCACTGGCTCACGGAGAATCAATTAGATGCATTATTGATCCCTCATGAAGATGAATTTCTTGGGGAGTACATTCCCGATCATAATGAACGCCTACACTGGTTAACCGGATTTACAGGCTCAGCTGGCGCGGCCATTATTACCCGTGATGATGCTGCTGTTTTTGTCGATGGCCGTTATGTGGTGCAAGTGCGTAAACAAGTGCCTGCCGATGTATTCCAATACTGTCACCTTATTGAACAGCCACCAGTACAATGGGCTCTAGAAAATTTAGCGGTTGGCAGTAAAGTTGCCATTGATGCACGCCTTCACAGCGCAGCATGGTTAAAAAATACCACCACTGCGATTGATAGTGAATTAGCATTAGTCTGTGTTAATGAAAATCCGATTGATCAACTGTGGCTTGATCGCCCTGCCCCCGTATTGTCTGATGCTCAATTAATGGGATTAGAGTTTGTGGGTCAATCAAGTGCTGATAAACGCCAACAAATTGCCGCCTTACTGGCAACGCAAAAAGCCAATGCCGCATTTTTAAGCCAGCTTGATAGCATCGCATGGCTACTGAATATTCGTGGGGATGATGTTCATTGTCTGCCAGTATTATTATCAGCTGCCGTTATTCATGATGATGCTTCGGTTGATTTTTATATTGATCACCACCGCTTACCAGAAGGCTTTACAGCCCATGTTGGTGATGGCGTTACGCTCTGCGAGCCAGAGCAATTGGCGACAGGTTTAGCCTCATTAGCCGGTAAGCGAGTGCTGTTTGATTCCACCAACAGCAACGCATGGGCAGCACAACAATTGAAAGATGCTGGTGCACTATTGATTGAAGCGGCAAACCCAACCTTACTGCCAAAATCCACTAAAAATGTCACTGAAATGGCAGGAATGAAAGCGTGTCATATTCGCGATGGCGTTGCGATCAGTAAATTCTTAGCGTGGGTTGATACCCAAGTAGCAGCAGGGCATTTACTTGATGAAGCCCAATTATCAGATCAACTGTGGCAATTCCGTCAGTTAGATCCAAGTTGCAGTGATGTGAGCTTTGATACCATTTCAGCGGCAGCAGGCAATGCGGCAATGTGCCACTACAATCACCTTAATCAACCGCAGCCAAGTAAACTGCAAATGGATACCGTGTACTTAGTCGATTCAGGCGGTCAATACCCCGACGGTACTACCGATATTACCCGTACCATAGCAATTGGTCAGCCGGGTGATGAGGTTAAGCAAGCCTTTACTTTAGTCTTAAAAGGTCACATTGCGTTAGCATCTGCACGTTTCCCTAAAGGCACCACAGGTAGCCAACTTGATGCGTTAGCACGTCAACATTTATGGGCTTATGGATTTGATTATGATCATGGTACTGGTCACGGTGTCGGTCACTTTTTAAGTGTCCATGAAGGACCACAACGGATCGCTAAAGCCTACAATCCTGTTGCATTACTGCCTGGTATGGTGCTCTCAAATGAGCCAGGATATTACCGCGCCGATGCGTTTGGTATTCGTATTGAAAACCTTGAAGCGGTAGTGGAAGTGGCAACCCAAGGTGATATGACGGTAATGGGATTTGAATCTCTGACTCGCGCACCGATTGATAAGCGTTTAATTAATTTAAGCTTATTAACAGATGTCGAACTTGCATGGCTTAACCATTACCATCACACCGTGTTTGAGGTTATTAGCCCAGCATTAAACGGTGATGATTTAGCATGGTTAACTCAAGCAACAGCACCATTAAGCCGCTAATTATAAAGGCGTATTAATAACAACAAAAAAGCCAGTGCAGAAAGTGCACTGGCTTTTTATTAACCAGAATAAACCGCGTCCCAGTCTTTCCACACTACCTCAAACCCCTGTCGCCTTACCGCCTCGGCAACATCCGCCACACTGCGATCATCGCTAATCACAAATTGTTCTAGCTCTGGCGTATCATCAGCATAGCCACCCGGTTGGGTTTTAGAGCCCGCAGACAGACTCGTCACCCCTAACGGCAACACATTATCGCGAAAATGGGCTGATTCACGAGTGGATAACGACAACTCAACTTCATGATTAAACAACCGATAAGCACATAACAATTGCACTAACTGGCGATCTGTCATTACTGATTTAGGCTCAATACCACCAGTACACGGCCGCAACCGTGGAAATGAAATAGAATAACGACTTTGCCAATAATGACGCTCAAGATAAGCCAAATGACTCGCCACAAAAAAACTGTCCGTGCGCCACTCCTCCATTCCCAACAAAGCCCCAATCCCTATTTTATCTATGCCTGCTTGCGCTAATCGATCAGGTGTCTCAAGCCGATAATTAAAATTAGTTTTGTTACCACGTAAATGATGTTCGGCATAAGTACGAGCATGATAGGTTTCTTGATACACCATCACCGCATCTAAGCCTAAACCTTTCAGCTCACGATATTGCTGTTGTTCAAGCGGCTGAACTTCCATTGCAATATGATTAAAGTGAGATTTAATTTGAGGCAGTGTATGTCTGAAATAGTCCATTCCAACTTTGGTTTGATGCTCACCGGTGACCAACAACACGCTGTCAAACTGAAGCGCTTTGATCGCCTCACATTCACGTTCGATATCGGCGGTTGCTAGTGTGCGTCGTTTAATTCGATTTTCCATCGAGAACCCGCAATAGGTACACGCATTAGCACACAGATTTGACAAATATAGCGGGACATAAAAATGAATTGCGTAACCAAACCGCTGCCGCGTTAATAGCGCAGCTTGTTGCGCCATCTGCTCTAAGTAAGGTTCAGCTGCTGGCGAAATTAAGGCTTTAAAATCGTTAAGATCACACTCCGGTTTAGCCAGTGCTCGTTCAACATCAGCAGCGGTTTTAGCGTAAATCGATAGTCGAATATCATCCCAATCCAATTGCCGCCATACATCAACAAAACTCATCCTTGCTCCTTATCGATCGGTATCAAGAAAAGCCGTGAATGGACTCGATGCTATGGCATGACGAACCTTACCCGCTAATCCTGCTTTATAAGCCATACGACCACTGATCACTGCCCATTTAAATGCCTCAGCCATCGCAATCGGATCGGTAGCTGTTGCAATTGCAGTGTTAACTAAGACAGCATCTGCTCCCATTTCCATTGCCGCGGCAGCATCAGATGGAGCGCCAATTCCTGCATCAATAATCACTGGCACCTGCGCTTGATCGATGATAATTTGCAGAAAATCACGAGAGACTAAGCCCTTATTTGATCCTATCGGTGATCCTAATGGCATCACTGCCGCACAACCAACCTCTTCTAATCGTTTACACAATACCGGATCAGCATGACAATAAGGCAATACCACAAAGCCTTGCTTCACTAATTCCTCAGCCGCTAATAAGGTTTCAATCGGATCGGGCATTAAGTATTTAGGATCGGGATGTATCTCTAATTTAAGCCAATTTGTCGCAAGCGCTTCACGGGCTAATTGCGCCGCAAAAATAGCTTCTTTAGCATTTTTAGCCCCGGCGGTATTGGGTAATAAATTCACCCCAACCGCAATTAATGGCGCTAAAATATCATCCGCTTGATGGGCTAAATCAACCCGTTTCAGAGCCATGGTAACCAATTGTGACTCTGTAGCGAGTAACGATGCTGTCATCACATCACGATGAGAATATTTACCGGTTCCAGTAAACAACCGTGAACCAAACGTTTTATCGGCAATAGTAAGCATGTTAGCCTCCTGCTATAACTTGAAAGAGCGTGATCTGATCGTTATGGTTCAACACAGTTGTTGACCAGTCGCTACGCGTAATAATGGCTTGGTTGATCGCAATCACAGCCCCCACAGTAGGAAGTGTTAATTGCTCAACTAACTCGATTAAACATTGTTGTGATTGACACTCAATAGCTTGATTATTTAGCCAGACAGTTATCATCGTCATTAAACAGCACCTCCATTAACAAGCTTATGAGCACCACAAACCGTACAGTTTTCATCAGCATTGATCTCAAGTTGCTGCCACTGTCCCTGCAAACCATCAAACTGAGAAAATTGTTTAAATCCGATCTTTCCCGCATTAACAATCGCCTTTATTACTGCAAGTGCCTGCATCGTACCGATAACCCCAACCACAGGACCCACAATGCCACCACTACGACAATTTTGAATATCGGTGTGAGGTTGTGCCACTTCAGGCAATAAACACTGGTAACACGGTCCCACTCCCACACCAAAATCAAACGCTATTAACTGACCTTGCCATCCTATCGCAGCCCCAGACACTAACCGTTTCTTTGCCTCAAAACAGGCATGATTAACCGCGTAGCGGGTCGAAAAATTATCACTGCAATCAACAACAATATCGGCTTGTTCAACTTCTAATGCTAATTGAATCCCCGTTAACCGCGAGGTCACTGCTCGATAACGATTAAGCGAGTTTAATGCCGCCATTTGAGCACACGCCGCCTGCGCTTTATTACAACCAAGATCAGGATTACGATACAGCACTTGCCGTTGCAGATTGGACGCTTCAAGCTCATCATTATCAGCAATAACAATCTTTCCCACCCCAGCAGCCGCTAAATATAACCCTACAGCAGAGCCTAAACCGCCAGCTCCAATAATTAACACCTGCGCATTTTTGAGCTGTTGTTGCCCCGTTTCAGCAATATCAGCCACCATTAACTGACGGCTATAACGTGTGAACTCAACATCAGAGAGCATAGTGTTTATCATCATCACAAACTCCTGCAGTCATAATTTCAACCTTAGGCGCCAATATGCTACGTAACGCTATTACTGCTATCGCTGGATCATCCGCTTGAGTAATGGCACTAACAACAGCCACCCCAGTAACGCCAGTCCGCCACACTTTTGCTGCACGCTCAATAGTGATACCGCCAATCGCTACGGTTGGTGCTCGTTTACCAATTAATTTTTGATAAAGCGCTAATCGACTCACACCTTGCGGTAATGAAGGCATCTCTTTGGTTAATGTCGCAAAAATATGACCCAATGCGATATAACTGGGTTGATACTCAAGCGCACGTAAAATTTCATAATAACCATGGGTCGAGATCCCTAGTCGTAGTCCAGCTTGCTGGATCGCGACTAAATTAGCGCTATCAAGATCCTCCTGACCAAGGTGAACACCATAAGCATGATGCTTAATTGCCAACAGCCAATAATCATTAATAAACACCTGTGCTTGAGCTAACTCTCCGGTAACAATAGCTTGTTGGATTTGGTGTTCCAGATCGGATGCTTGAGGATTTTTGATCCGTAATTGGGTAGTTTTAATACCTAGCGGTAATACTCGCTCAACCCAATCAGCGCTCTCGACCACCGGATATAATCCAAGCTTACTCGACTCTAATGCTGCAAATGGAGACACTAATTGACCGTCGGTTAACCAGCCAAGTTGTTTTATTTGAGGATGATTTACCGTTAAAGCACGAGGAAAGACTTTGGCATCTGTCGGCCAGATAAGATCACCTTGTGCACGATGATTATGATCTTGATAACTGCGCGCATAAGCCCGTGCTAATACCAATGCATCACCTAATGGATAATCAAGTGCAAGGGCTACCAACAACATTGCTCGGTGCGCTTCACTGGCACCACTATGATGACAATAAATAGCCCGCGCTTGTCCTTGGTAATGCCAAATATCAACACACCCATCACCGGCAGGAAAACCACATAACACCAAACTAGGATCTGCCGCTACCTTTTGCTGCAGCTCCGCTAATTCAGCAAAAGGAGCTAACCACTGATCCCGCACTTGATACGTCGGCGGTGCACAATCTTCCTCTGCGGCCACAAAATTAAACGCTAATGAATAGTCACAACTTGTGGTCTTAATGTGAATTAACGGTTCACTCGCATTGACTGTCATACTGACCATCTCACCCAGTTGATATAACTCAGCAGGGATTAACAATGGTTCGATGTGCATTAACAACGGCATTAAATGATTGGGTAACGATAAGGTGCTCATTTACAAATCCTCTTTAGCAGGGTGATATAACTCACTGCCTCGAGCACGGAATTCAGCCGCTTTTTGTTGCATACTGACACTAGAATTCTCATTAACAGTAATATCTATCGGCTGTAACCCTTTAGCATAATCACGGACTTCTTGAGAAATTTTCATTGAGCAAAATTTAGGGCCACACATTGAACAGAAATGGGCCACTTTGCCTGATTCTTGCGGCAAGGTTTGATCGTGATAATCTCGAGCAGTTTGAGGGTCAAGGCCAAGATTAAATTGATCTTCCCAGCGAAACTCAAACCGTGCTTTTGATAATGCATTGTCACGGACTTGCGCACCGGGATGGCCTTTAGCTAAGTCTGCCGCATGCGCGCACAGCTTGTACGTGATCAAACCGACTTTTACATCATCTTTATTGGGTAACCCTAAATGCTCTTTCGGTGTTACATAGCACAACATTGCACAACCATACCAACCAATAATGGCCGCCCCAATACCTGAAGTAATATGGTCATAACCAGGCGCAATATCTGTTGTGAGAGGTCCAAGCGTATAAAATGGCGCTTCATGACAATGTTTAAGTTGCTCATCCATATTGGCTTTAATCATATGCATCGGCACATGACCCGGCCCTTCAATCATCACTTGAACATCATATTCCCATGCAATTTTTGTTAGCTCACCCAGCGTGCGTAATTCACTAAACTGCGCTTCATCGTTAGCATCAGCAATAGAACCGGGGCGTAAACCGTCACCTAGAGAGAGCGAAATATCATATTGCGCACAAATTTCACAAATACTACGGAAATTTTGATACAAAAAACTTTCTTGGTGATGCGCCAAACACCACTTAGCCATAATTGAACCACCACGAGAAACAATCCCTGTTACTCGCTGAGCTGTCATTGGCACATAACGTAATAAAACCCCTGCATGAATAGTAAAGTAATCGACACCTTGCTCAGCTTGCTCTAATAACGTATCTCGAAAAACATCCCAATTAAGATTTTCAGCCACGCCATTTACTTTCTCCAATGCCTGATACATTGGCACAGTACCAATAGGTACCGGACTGTTACGAATGATCCATTCCCGAGTTTCATGAATATTGCGGCCGGTTGATAAGTCCATTACCGTATCGCCGCCCCAACGCGTCGACCACACTAACTTCTCAACTTCTTCTTCAATGGATGAGCTCACGGCTGAATTACCAATATTAGCATTTACTTTGACGAGAAAATTACGCCCAATGATCATCGGTTCAGCTTCGGGATGGTTTATATTGGCTGGAATAATGGCTCGTCCTGCAGCCACTTCTTGACGAACAAACTCAGGGGTAATTTGTGGTGGAAGATTAGCGCCAAAACTCATACCAGCATGCTGTTGATTTAACGTTTCATCATCATAATGCGCTCGTCCCATGTTTTCACGAATCGCAATATATTCCATTTCTGGGGTAATAATACCTTGGCGAGCATAATGTAACTGAGTAACACATTTATCAGCTTTAGCACGTCGAATAGGTACTCGATGATTAAAACGCAACTCGTTAAGCGTCTCATCAACTAGCCGCTTATGCGCATAATCAGAGCTTAACTCAGGCAATAACTCAGTATCATTACGTTCAGCAATCCACTCTTTACGAACGGTGGGTAGGCCACAATAGATATCTATGGAGTGCTCAGGATCGGTATAAAAGCCCGATGTATCATAAACACGAATAGGTTGATTAGGTTCAAAAAGAGGGGCTTGTTTCGGACCACTAATAAGGCTATCAGCTAAGGTGATTTCGCGCATTGGCACTAAAATATCAGCACGACTACCAGCAACATACACTTTGTGGGAATTAGGATAGGGTTGAGCCGTTAATGACTCGATAAATTGTTTCGCTTCCAATCTCGCTTGCTTGCGATTCGACACAGCAATTTCCTTTCAATATTGTAGGGGAAAATGCTTGGCGGATGGGCGTAAACAAGAGCGATGCAGCAACGCTGTACATCATCAATTACCTACAGTGATCCCAGATAAGAATATGCAGTAAAGATAACCTCTTGCTTCCCTTCGCAGGTATTAGCCTGATCAGGTTCAACGGATCCCGCAATGCGGTCTCAGCCATATGGCACTCCGACAAGTAAGCATTTGAGTATAATAACTCAGATGATGATCGCAATAGTTTCCTTAAAAGAATCAACACCCAGTGACCGATAGCAAAAAGCCGTGCAATTACACGGCTCTTTATTGCAAACAATCACGACACAGATTATTGCGAGATAAGCACATCACATTTGAGATTTTTTGCCAATGTCTCACTAACATCACCAAAAATATGAATAGCAGATTTGTGATAGCCAGTGATTACTAAATTAGCTTCAACTTTTTCAGCAAGTTCTTCTAAATGTTTCGCAATATCACCATTAGCAATATGTAATCCTGTGACAGGATAAGATGAAACAGCGGCTAACTCTGATAATTGTGTCATTCGTTGTTTTGCAATCGCATCGTGCTCTTCTTGCAATTCAATCTCAACATCAATAAAGCTAACGTTACCAACACCCGGCTCAACATAGGCAATATGTAACTCAGCATGATTTTGCTCAGCAATAACTCCGGCTTTTACCATTAATTTATGAGCATATTTATCTTCAGGATTAACAGCAAGTAATACAGTTTGATATAGCGACATAGCTTATCTCCGTGAGCCAACGCTCAATAGTAAATTTCTTAGTTATGATTATGATGCTATAAATGTAGCTATACAACCAACTATGTGTCGACATTTTAATATAAGCTTAAATCAATGATTGCAATTATCGAGAGTATTAACCAACTCAACAAGCGATTATTATTACGGCTTTTCATCATCACCTTTAACTGAAACGAGATACCAATGAGCCAATATTTATTACTAGGATTCATCGCAATTGGTGGTGCATTCGGCGCCTGCTCACGATACTTAATTTCTGAGCTTTGCGTTATTTTATTTGGCCGTGGCTTCCCATACGGAACATTAACCGTCAATATTATTGGCTCGCTAATTATGGGGCTACTAATGTCAGGACTAAATCAAGGAATGATAGAAGCAGCACCATGGCGACCAATGATAGGCTTAGGCTTTCTTGGTGCATTAACCACTTTCTCCACCTTTTCAATGGATAACATTGTAATGATGCAGCAAGGTGAGTTTATCAAAGCTGGCTTAAACATCGTGCTTAACGTAACAGTCAGTCTGTTTGCTTGTTATATTGGTTATCAACTAATGATGAAAAGCTAATAAACATTCAAATATATAGCCGCCGTAAGGCGGTTTTTTTTCGCCAAGATAAATAGAATACAGGAAACGCAGGAAACGCAGGAAACGCAGGAAACGCAGGAAACGCAGGAAACGCAGGAAACGC